>ERZ838839.894-NODE-894-length-33690-cov-9.939587_pt1 | contig 33690 bp, 28 predicted proteins | sample MGYA00519909_ERZ838839 | MGnify/ENA primary metagenome ERZ838839 (study PRJEB31850, sample SAMEA3708843) | human gut metagenome | biome: human gut; feature: human-associated habitat; material: faeces | place: China | collected 2014 ... | reverse complement strand
CCTTAGAAGGGCGTTGCTCTATCCAGCTGAGCTACGGAACCAGCCTTATTTGCGGTTGCAAAGGTAGTGCTTTTGGGGGAAAGTACAAATATCGGACGCATTTTTTTGCGAAGAATCTCAGGAAGAGGACGTGAACTTCGTTAAATTCAGTATAGAACAGGAAGGTTTTCAAAGTCAGACTTGCAAGAAAGTGAAACTTTTACGTATGTTTGTGCCCTATTTAACCACACAAAGACAAAAAAGAAGATATGAAGTACAATTTTGATGAGCTCATTGAGCGCAGAGGTACCAATGCCATTAAATATGATGCCATGAAAGAATTGTGGGGCAGGGAAGACCTCATCCCCATGTGGGTAGCGGACATGGATTTCCGCACACCGCCTTTTATCCTGGAGGTCATCCGGCGTCGGCTGGACCACGAAGTGCTCGGCTATACACACCCGGCAGACAGCTATTATGAGGCAATCATCCGTTGGGTGGACAAACGTTACGGCATGAAAGTGGAAAGAGACGACCTGCACTACATCCCGGGCATCGTGCCGGGCATACACCACGCCGTGTGTGCACTGACGGAGAAAGGAGACAAGATTGCCATCCAACCGCCGGTGTACCATCCCTTCCGTCAGGTTATCGAAGGGACGGGACGTGTGCCGGTCTGTGCACCCCTGCTGTTGCGCGACGGACGGTTCTGCATGGATTTTGATGCCTTGCGCAGGGCTTTGGAGGGTTGCAAGCTCTTCATCCTGTGTAACCCGCACAACCCGGGTGGAGTTGTCTGGACACAGGAAGAGCTGGAGGAGGTATCCCGTATCTGCGAGGCTTGCGGTGTGACCGTCATCAGCGATGAAATCCATGCCGACATGGTGTTTGCCCCGCATCGCCACCGTCCGTTTGCCACCGTCACCCCGTGGGCACGGGAACATACAGTCACGTTCATGGCACCTTCGAAAGTGTTCAACATGCCCGGTATCATCGTGTCCCAGGCTATCGTCTACAACCCGGAACTGCGTGAGCGCTTCTATGGTTACATCGACCGGAATGACCTGGCGATGGGCAATGTGTTCTCCTACCTTGTAGCCGAGGCTGCCTATACGGAAGGCGAGGAATGGCTGACGCAGATGCTGGACTATGCACAGGCAAACATCCGTCTCGTGGATGAGCGTCTGAAGGAACGCATGCCTAAAATCAAGGCGGTGCTTCCGGAAGCCTCCTTCCTGATATTCCTGGATTGCCGCGAATTGGGCTTTGCCACACAGGCAGAGCTGGAATCGTTCTTTGTCAACGAGGCACGGCTGGGACTGAACAACGGAAGCATGTTCGGCGAAGAAGGAACCGGCTTCATGCGCCTGAATGTGGCGGCACCCCGCACTGTTGTGGAGCAGGCATTGCAGCAGCTGGAAGACGCTTACGCCCGGTTATAGGCTTGCGATAAGTAGAGTATACATGTGAAACTTACATCAAAATAATGAGACAGATATGATCAGACACATTGTAGCATTCAAGTTGAAAGGGACTCCGGAGGAACGTCTGGAGGTGTCGCGCCGATTCAAGGCGGCACTGGAAGCACTCCCCGCACAAATCGACGTGTTGAAAAGCATCGAAGTCGGCATCAATGAAAATCCGGCGGAGACATGGGACGTGGTGCTGACTGCCGTCGTGGAGACGCTGGAAGATGTGGGCACGTATGCCCGCCATCCGGCTCATGTGGCAGCAGCCTCCATTGTGGCGCCTCATAAGGAGGCACGCGCTTGCGTGGACTATACTTTCTGAGTGCAGAGGAGGCGTCCCCGGATGGATTCCCGGCAGGAAGGTGTACCGGCTCCGGTCTTTTATGACAGACGGACGTGGCACCTCCCTGCCGGGTCTTTTTTTTATCGGACGGACGGAAGTGACAGAAAGATGGCTTTCCCGTCCTTTTGCTTGACAGATTCTCCGTTTTCTTTCTTTTCAGCTGACGCGTACTTTGCAGGATTCCGCCAAACTGGAACGGAATTGCAAAGGAATGCAAACGAAATACCTGAAAAAAGCCTTTGATTTTAGAAAACTATACATCTCGTTTTCGGAATATGGACAAAACGTGCCCGGAACAATATTATTTCGCGCGCCAAACAATATAGTTTGAGGCGTCAAACAATATAGTTTCACCCCCCAAACACCATTGTTTCGTGCCCGGAAGTCAAATCTTTGGAAAGTGGAAGTGAAAAATTCCGAGTTTCGTTCGCTGGAAGAAGGAGGCGGTCAACATTTCGGAAACTATTAAAAGAACGGGAAGAAGCCGATGCGGAGGTGCAAGATGGCACGTCCCGTCCGCAGAACCATCCGGAAGGAAACGGAAAAGAACGAACGGACGACAAATTGTATTTGGCGAATCGCCTGAGAATGCAAAAAAATCCACCAAGTCGTATTTTGGTTCAGGGAAAGCCCCTGTCGGGCGCTTCGTTTGACATTTTGTCAATCGGAAACAGACGTCCACGGGCGGAAGCGGCATCGTTGTTTCTGCCTTCCTGGATTGACAGGACGGGACAGGGTTGACCGCTCTTTCAGGGGGAATATGCAGGGGATTTGTATTTATTAACTAGAAAGATTAGTTGAGTAACTAAAAAATGCAGTTATTTGCGGAAAAACAAGAGATGCCATGAATAAACTGACTGCAAAAGAAGAAGAAATCATGGGCTTTTTCTGGGAGAAAGGGCCTCTGTTCGTCAGACAACTGCTGGAGTTCTACAAGGAACCCCGTCCTCACTTCAACACGTTGTCTACCATTGTCCGCGGCTTGGAGGAGAAGGGTTTCCTGTCTCACACTTCGTATGGGAATACCTATCAATATTATGCCGTGGTGTCTGCCGACGACTTCAAGCGTCGTACGCTGAAGGGTATCATCAGCAAATATTTCAATAATTCTTATTTGAGCGTGGTGTCATCGCTGGTCAAGGAAGAGAAGATTTCAGTGGACGAGCTGAAACAGCTGATCGACGAGGTCGAGAAGCCCGGACGCGATGCCAATCCTGCCAATCATCCTGAAAATTGAAGCTTATGGGAGCACTTTTGGTTTATGTGGTCAAGTCTGCCGTCTGCCTGGCACTGTTGTTTGCCGGTTACCGGCTCTGGTTGAGGAGTGAGACGCTTCACGGGATGAACCGTGCGACGCTGTTGGGGATTTGTGTGGCTTCGTTCGTACTGCCTGCCTTGGGTGGGGCATGGATGAGGCTGGTGGGGTTGCCTTCGTCCGGAGGAATCGATGTCGGGGCTGTCCTGGTTGCGACGGCGGAAGCTGTTCCGGCGGAAGTGGCGTCCGGGAGTCCCGTCAGCTGGCAGTCGGCAGTGGTTGCCCTCTATCTGGCAGGGCTGGCAATCTTCTTCCTGCGTGGGGGAATCGGGCTGTTCCAGTTGCTGCGTCTGCTCCGTTCAGGCAGGCGGGTACGGCTGGAGGATGGTGTATGGCTGGTGGTACACCGACGCAACCTGGCTCCGTTCAGCTGGTGGAACTGTGTGGTCATCAGCGAGGAGGACTTGTCGGCACACGGCGATTACATCCTGGCTCATGAGCGGGAACACATCGTCCGTCGTCACACGGCCGACCTGATGCTGGCAGGACTGTGCACGGCCCTGCAATGGTTCAACCCGTCGGCATGGATGCTGGAACGCGAACTGCACGACGTGCATGAGTTCCAGGCGGACGAAGGAGTCTTGGGCAAGGGGTTGGATGCCAGATGTTATCAATTGCTGTTAATAGAAAAAGCTGTCGGCACGAAACGCTACTCTCTAGCCAACAGCTTTAATCACAGTTCACTTCAAAAACGTATAACTATGATGAAAAAGAAAAAGTCCGGTCAATGGGCACGCGTGAAGTATCTTTGCCTGCTTCCGCTTGCCACGGTGGCGGTGGCGGCTTTTGCACGCCCCGAAGTGTCAGCTCCGTTGGAGCAGTTATCGAGCGCCAAAGTTACAGATTTGGCGGCAGTCGTGAAAGCAAAACAGACGGAAATTCCGGCTGACAGTGTCAAACCGACGCAGCTTGGAGAGGGGGTCTTCGACATGGCGGAACAGATGCCCCAGTTCCCCGGTGGAACCATGGAGATGATGAATTTCATCGGTAAGACCCTGAAGTATCCGGAGGAAGCCGTGAAGCAGAATCTGGAGGGACGTGTCATCATCCAGTTTATAGTCGGGAAGGATGGAACGGTCAGCGATGCGAAGGTCGTGCGTTCCGCCGGTCCGTTGCTGGATAACGAAGGGCTGCGGGTCATCAACCTGATGCCCCGTTGGGTGCCCGGCAGACAGGGCGGGAAGCCGGTGGCTGTCCGCTATACGGTGCCCATCGTGTTCCGCAATGACAAGAAGTCCGCTCCGTCGGGAGAGAACAAGCAGGCGGGGACGGACACCGGGCAGAAGCTGGATGTCAGCCTGACGTCGGGCGACAATCCGATGGTCATCTGCGACGGCAAGGAAATCACTCCTGCAATGATGCGTGCACTGGACCCGAATGCCATCGAGCGCGTCGAGGTCTTCAAGGACGAGGCTTCCAAGGCGAAGTACGGTGCTACCGGCAGGAGCGGTGTCATCCTGGTGACGCTGAAGAAAAAGTAAAACGATACTTAAACGGAAGGCAATTTTCAGGACATTCGTGCTGAGCTTCTCGGAAGATTTGTCTACATTTGTTGCGCTGTAGCCTCCTGCGGGGGACTACAGCGTTAACGCTTTAAATGTAATACAATGAACAAGTACCCTAAAATTGGAATCCGCCCGACCATCGACGGTCGTCAAGGCGGTATCCGTGAAAGTCTGGAAGAGAAGACCATGTGCCTGGCAAAGGCAGTGGCAGAGTTGATTACCAATAATCTGAAGAATGGCGACGGCTCGCCCGTGGAGTGCGTCATTTCCGACAGTACCATCGGACGTGTGGCCGAGGCTGCTGCCTGCGCCGAGAAGTTCGAGCGTGAGGGAGTGGGTGCCACCATCACCGTGACCTCGTGCTGGTGTTACGGTTCGGAGACGATGGACATGAACCCTTATTATCCGAAAGCCGTATGGGGATTCAACGGAACCGAACGTCCGGGAGCCGTCTACCTGGCTGCCGTGCTTGCCGCCCATGCACAGAAGGGGTTGCCGGCATTCGGCATTTACGGACATGACGTGCAGGACCTGGCAGACAACACCATCCCTGCCGACGTAGCCGAGAAGTTGCTCCGCTTTGCTCGTGCCGCACAGGCTGTGGCGACGATGCGTGGCAAGTCCTACTTGTCGATGGGAAGTGTCGCCATGGGTATCGCCGGCTCCATTGTCAACCCGGACTTCTTGCAGGAGTACTTGGGCATCCGTGCCGAGTCGGTTGACCTGACTGAGATTCTCCGCCGCATCGAGGAGGGCATCTATGACAAGGAAGAGTTTGCCAAGGCGATGGCATGGACCGAGAAATACTGCAAGCCCAATGAAGGCGAGGACATCGGCAACCGCGACGAGAAGAAGAAGAACCGTGCCGAGAAAGATGTCGACTGGGAGTTCGTGGTGAAGATGACCATCATCATGCGCGACCTGATGTGTGGCAATCCGCGGCTGCGTGAGGCGGGCTTCAAGGAAGAGGCGCTGGGACACAATGCCATCGCTGCCGGATTCCAGGGACAACGTCAGTGGACGGACTTCAAGCCCAACGGTGACTTCTCGGAGTCGCTGCTCAACTCCTCGTTTGACTGGAACGGCATCCGCGAAGCCTTCGTGGTAGCTACGGAGAACGACTGCTGCAACGGCATCGCCATGTTGTTCGGTCACCTGCTGACCAACACGGGACAAATCTTCTCCGACGTGCGCACCTACTGGAGCCCCGAAGCCGTGAAGCGTGTCACCGGCAAGGAGCTGACCGGACGGGCTGCCGGAGGCATCATCCACCTCATCAACTCCGGAGCCACTACGCTCGACGGCACCGGTCGTCAGTGTGACGCGGAAGGCAACCCCGTGATGAAACAGCCGTGGGACATCAACGAGAAAGACGTGGAGGCCTGTCTGGCAGCCACGACCTGGCGTCCTGCCAACCGCGACTATTTCCGTGGCGGAGGCTTCTCGTCGAACTTCTTGAGTCGCGGCGGCATGCCGGTGACCATGAGTCGTCTGAACCTGGTGAAGGGGCTGGGTCCCGTGCTTCAGATTGCCGAAGGATGGACCGTGGACATCGACCCGGAAATCCACGCGGTGCTCGACAAGCGTACCGACCCGACCTGGCCGACGACTTGGTTCGTACCGCGTCTGTGTGACAAGCCTGCCTTCCGCGATGTCTATTCCGTCATGAACAACTGGGGTGCCAACCACGGTGCCATCAGCTACGGGCACATCGGTCAGGACTTGATTACGCTGGCTTCCATGCTCCGCATACCCGTATGCATGCACAACGTGAAAGAGGACAAGATATTCCGTCCGGCAGCCTGGAACGCATTCGGCATGGACAAGGAAGGTGCCGACTACCGCGCCTGCGCTGCCTACGGTCCGTTGTACAAATAAAACCTGAACTGCTATGGAGCCTTCGAAAAAAACATCTATCCTTCACAAGGATGGGGTGAGCTTCGTGCTTCCCTTCATCCTCATTACGTCGTGCTTTGCCTTGTGGGGCTTTGCCAACGACATCACCAACCCGATGGTGAAAGCCTTCTCCAAGATTTTCCGCATGAGTGTGACCGACGGTGCGTTGGTACAGGTGGCGTTCTACGGAGGCTACTTCGCCATGGCATTCCCTGCCGCCATTTTCATCCGGCGTTATTCCTACAAGGCGGGCATCCTGCTGGGGCTGGGGCTGTATGCCGTCGGCGCCTTCCTCTTCCTGCCTGCCAAGATGCTGGGTGAGTATGCCTACTTCCTGTTGGCCTATTTCATCCTGACGTGCGGACTGTCGTTCCTGGAGACGAGTGCCAATCCCTACATTCTCTCCATGGGTACGGAGGAGACTGCCACCCGACGGCTGAACCTGGCTCAGTCGTTCAATCCGATGGGCTCCTTGCTGGGTATGTATGTGGCGATGAACTTCATCCAGGCGCGGCTGAACCCGATGGACAGCGATGCCCGTGCCCAACTCAACGATGCCGAGTTTGAGGCATTGAAGGAGGCGGACCTCTCGGTGCTCATCACGCCTTACGTCGCCATTGCTGCCGTCATCCTGCTGATGTTCCTCATCATCCGTTTCACCAAGATGCCGAAGAACGGCGACCAGTCGCACGACATCCGTTTCGGTGCCACCATGAAGCGGCTCATCCACCTGCCCCGTTACCGCGAGGGGGTGATAGCCCAGTTCTTCTATGTGGGTGCACAGATTATGTGCTGGACGTTCATCATCCAGTACGGCACGCATTACTTCATGCTCGAAGGCATGGACGAGCGGTCGGCGGAAGTGCTGTCGCAGCGTTATAACATCTATGCCATGGTGCTGTTCTGCTGCAGCCGCTTCATCTGTACCTTCATCCTGCGTTACCTGAATCCGGGGCAGCTGCTGATGATTCTTGCCATCTGTGCCGGCTTCTTCACGCTGGGAGTCATCGGACTGGAGAACCGTTACGGAGTCTACTGCCTGGTGGGCGTGTCGGGCTGCATGTCGCTGATGTTCCCCACCATTTACGGCATTGCCCTCGAAGGTCTGGGCGATGATGCCAAGTTCGGAGCTGCCGGACTGATTATGGCGATTCTGGGAGGTTCGGTACTTCCCCCGGTGCAGGCTTCCATCATCGACTTGGGCAGTGTGGGAGGCTTCCCGGCAGTCAACCTGTCCTTTGTGCTTCCGCTGATTTGCTTCATCGTGGTGGCAGCCTACGGGTTCCGTACCTTCCGGCGGAAAGTGTAAGCGGAAAGAAACTCATACAGATAGTATGAAGCGAGGGCGTGCCGGTCAATAGCCGGACACGCCCTCGCTCGTTTTGAATACAGTTTGAATGCTGTTTGAATGCCGTTTGGTTGTATGATTGGGTTGTTTTACGTGTGCTGTCTGTGTGCCTCCGCATACAGCCGGAAGCGTTCGAGCCCCTCATGGAGTACGGACTTCGGGCAGGCGATGTTCCACCGCATGAAGCCTTCCCCTTCGGCACCGTACATCGTGCCTGCATTGAGCCAGAGCCGCGCCTCCTGTGTGAGGCGGTGTTCCAGTTCCTCCGACGGCTGACGGAGCGCACGGGTGTCCATCCATACCAGGTAGGTGCCTTCGAGGCGGGTGAGGGGGAAGTCGGGCAGATACTCCTCGCAGTAAGCCTGCATGTAGCGGTAGTTGGCATGCAGGTAGGCAAGGAGCTGGGTGAGCCATTCCTCGCCCTCGTTGTAGGCGGCGATGGTGGCAAGTACGCCGAAGGGATTGACGTCGCACACCTCGTTGATGTTGATAGCCTTGTCGATGCGTCGGCGCATGTCGTCGTCGGCAGCTACGATGGTGGCAATCTGCAGGCCCGCCATGTTGAACGATTTGCTGGGCGACACACACGTCACCGAGTGTTGCAGGAACTCCTCCGACAGGGAGGCGAACGGCGTATAGGTATGTCCCGGGTAGACCAGCTCACAGTGAATCTCGTCCGAGACGACCGTGACCCCGTGGCGGAGGCAGATGTCACCCAGACGGGTCAGCTCTTCACGGGTCCAGACACGTCCGGCAGGGTTGTGGGGATTGCAGAGCAGCATCACCTTGACCCGTTCGTCGGCTGCCTTCCGTTCCAGGTCCTCGAAGTCCATGCGGTACGTCCGGTCCTCGTATGTCAGGGGACTGCTGACCATCCCGCATCCGTTGTTGCGGATGGAGGAGAAGAAGCAGTTGTAGACCGGAGTCTGCACCAGCACCTTGTCGCCGGGCACGGTCAGTGCCTTGATGACGGCAGAGAGGGCAGGCACCACTCCCGAGGTGTAAATCATCCAGTCGCGTCGGATGGTCCAGCCGTGACGGCGGGCGAACCAGTCCGTGACGGCATCGTAGTAGGCGTCCGGTACCCGTGTGTAGCCGAAGATGCCGTGAGCGACGCGCCGTTGCAGCGCCTCCACGATGGGGGCTGCCGTGCGGAAGTCCATGTCAGCCACCCACAAGGGGAGGACGTCGGCATCCGCCGCACTGTCCCACTTGTAGGAGTTGGTGTTCCGGCGCGGGATTATCTCGTCGAAGTCATACCGCATGGCTGCCTCCTCTCTCTTCGATGACGCAGTCGGCGGGAGCCTTGATGTTCTCGTCGAGGGTGATGGAGCCGATGGAGTCCGCCACGATGTGTCCCGACGTCGGGTTCTTGATGTTCGTGATGGCGCCGCGGATGTCGGCCTTCACGGTGCTGTACTCGAAGGCGCGGTCGCAGTCGGGACCGAAAGTGCAGTTCTCCAGCACGAGGTCCTGTGCGTAGCAGAGCGGCTGCTCGCCGGTGATGTGGCAGTTGACCAGGCGCAGGTTGCGTGAGTGCCAGCCGAGGTACTCGCCGTTCAGCTCGGAGTCATAGATGGTGACGTTCTCCACCTCCCAGAACGCGTCCTTGGTCGTAATCCGGGCGTTGTGGATTTCGACGTTCTTCACATACTGGAACACATACTTGCTGTCACTCTCCAGTCCGTCGACGTAGATGTCGTTGCTGAACATGAAGGGGTAGGTGCCGTCGTGGAGCTTGAGGTTCTTGATGTGGAGCCGGTTGCAACGCCAGAACACTTCGTCGGCGTCGTTCATCACCACATTCTCTATCTCGATGTCGTCCATCTCGCGGAACATCTTCGGGGCATCGATGCGCGTGTCGGTCATCTTCAGGTGGTCGGAATACCACAATGCCGAACGTCCGCCGACGTCGAAGAAGCAGCGGTCGATGGTGAACCCGTGCACATGCCAGAACGGGTAGTTCCCTTCAAACGTACAGTTGGTGGCTATGATGTTGCTACACTCTTTGATGGCGGATTCGCCGGCGCGGATGATGACGTTGTCCAAATGGAGGTCGTGCGAGGCAAACAGAGGACGTTCGCCTCCGAACTCCTTATTCTTGATCTCTTTCATACACAATAATATATTAGTTGATGATTCGTTGCGCTTTGCGGGCATCCCGACGGATGCCGGGAGGGTTTCCCTTCCGGGGCTTCGTTCACGGTGCAAAAGTACAAAGCGCCTGTTATTCTCCTTGTAGATAAATTACGGTTGTTGTAACCTGGATTACGGATGATGCCGTCGGGCATCACCCGAAGGCTACCGGATGGTCTTGAGCCACTTGCCACGGAACAGGCGGATGAGGAAGATGATTCCCCGGAAGCACAGCTCCACGCACATGGCTATCCAGACGCCCTTCAGTCCCAGGGTCGGGGCGAGCAGGGCTGCGAGTGACAGACGCACCGCCCAGATGCTGAAGAAGTTCATCAGGCAGGGGATGAGCGTGCTTGCCGCACCCACGAACACACCGTAGGCGACGATGGCTGCCGCGAACATCGGTTCGGCAAATGCCTCGATGCGGAGCGCCATGACACCCAGCTCGCGAATCTCGTCGACGGGAGTCATGACACCGATGATTTGCGGGGCGGCAACGTACATGATGACCCCCATGACCCCCATGATGAGCATGCCCATGAAGACGGTGATGTAGGCGAACCGGCGGGTCAGGTCCCGTCTGCCAGCTCCCATGCTCTGCCCCACGAGGGTGGTCGCAGCGTCGGCTATACCGTAGCCGGGCATGTAGCAGAGGCTCTCGGCGGTGATGGCAAACGAGTTGGCGGCAATGGCGAAGATGCCCAGCGGAGCCACGATGACCGTGGTCATGATTTGGGCGCCGCAGATGACCGCGTGCTCGATGCCCATCGGCAGACCGATGTGCAAAGCCTTTCTGAGAGTGGCGGCAGTGGGGCGGAAGCGTCCGTGTTCCTTCGTCAGCCGGAGCTGGGGAGAGCGGGTGAGCAGGAACCAGAGCAGCAACCCGGCGGCAATGGTCTCGGCAAGGACCGTTCCCAGGGCGGCTCCCTCGACGCCCAGTCCTGCGCCCGGCATGAAGAGCGTGAAGCTGCCCAACCGGATGTCTCGCGAGGGGAAGATGAGGAAGAAGTTGAAGATGACGTCGAGCACGCACATCAGCACGCCGGCAAGGCTGGGCATGTGCATGTTCCCGCTGCAACGCAGCATGCTCCCGGCGAGGAAGTTCATCTGGAGCACGGGCAGGAAGAGGGCATAGATGAAGAAGTAGAGCGAGGCATCCCGGCGGATTACTTCGTCGCCGCCCAGCCACCCGGGCAGGAAGCCGCTGATGGAGACGCCGATGAGGGCAAGCGTCAGTCCGAACAGCCCGATGGCAACCAGACCCTGACGCAGCACGGCACGTGCCTCGGTGAAGTCGTTCGCCCCGATGCGGTGGGCGACCTGGACGGAGAAGCCTGCCGTGGCTGCCATGCAGAGTCCGCCGAAGAGCCACGTCGTGGTGGATACCAGTCCGATGGATGCCGAGGCGTCGGCACCGAGACTGCCCACCATGGAGGCGTCGATGTACTGCATGACGATGCTGGAGAGCTGTGCCACGATGGAAGGGATACTCAGCTGGGCGGTCAGCTTGAGCTGCTGGCCGAACGTCAGTGACTTGCCTTCACGGATGAGGGCCAACAGGGCTTCAGCCTTTTCTGTTTGTTGTTTCATGAGAAGTCTTGGGGTTCCTTAAAGTCAGTTTCAGGTTCAGGGTCTGTCTCCCGGATGAGCCGTGTGGGGGTGTCTCCAGGTCGCGTGCCACCTCGGACAAGGCGATGAAGGTATTGCCCTCACGGTGAGGACTATCATTGATTAACAGAACTTTCATAGTGCTTGTTTTTTATGTTATAGGATTCTTAGGCGGCGCAAAGATACATCAATTGCGCCAAACGGTGAAATGAGTCCGTCCACCCGACGGGGAGGAGCGCGGTACATGCGGCGGATGAACGTCGTGCCTGTAGGGGGTAGACGTCGTACATGTGGGGGATAGACAGACCAAAGTATTATACTTAGGCTGCCAAAGTATAATACTTAGGGGGTCTAAGTATAATACTTTGGTCCGTACAGGCCCGGGGTTAGTCGCGTCTGTGCCGTACATGAATGCCGTCCGTCCCCGTCCGTGTGTCAACTGCCCCCGAGGCGGTACTCGCCGGGCGACACACCCGTGAACCTCTTGAAGAGCAGGCTGAACGACTGCACGCTCGGGTAGCCCAGCCGGCGCGCCACGAACGCAGGGGTGTGGGCGGGGTCCTGCAGCAGGTGCTTCGCCATCTTCAGACGTTTGAGCTGGAAGCATTCGTCGGGCGTCTTGCCGGTCTCGAATTTCAGCAGGTCTTCGAAGTAGGCAGCCGAGAGTCCCAGTTCCGTGGCAAACGAGGCGGTCGTGGGCAGCCTGCCGCCCTCCAGTCTGCCGGACGTCAGGTAGGTGTCGAGCAGTCTGGCAGCCCGGCTCAGGAGTGCCTTGTTCTTGTTCTCGCGGGTGATGAACTGACGTTCGTAGAACCGTGTGCAGTAGTCCAGCAGCAGCTCAATGTGGCGGGAGAGGATGGTGCGCGTATGGGTGTCGATGGGGTGGTGCAGTTCCTCCTCGATGTGCTCCAGGCAGCAGGTCACCGTGGCAGTCTCGCGTTGCGACAGGTGGAGCGCCTCCTCCTTGCGGTAGCCGAAGAAGGTGTAGTTGCGGATGTGGTTGTCCAGCGTCGTGCGGAACAGCAGGTCGGGGTGGAACGCCAGCAGCCACCCTTTGTCGGGCAGGGTGTTGTCGGTGGTCATGCGGAAGATGGCTCCCGGTGTGAGGAACACCATGGTGGCGGTGGAGAAGTCGTCGTACTTCCGTCCGCAGCAGTGGCATCCGTCGGGGCACTCCTCGATGAGCAGGATGGCATAGAACTCGAACTTCACGGCGTCGCACCCCAGCTCCGGGTTCTCCAGGTTGATGAGCGTCGCCTGCGGATGGAGGGTCCGGCATCCCAGGCAGCGGTTGCAGTCGTATACACTTTTGAGGTCCAGTGTGTGGTTCTTATCTTCCATAGGTGGAGCGTAATCGTCAACTCGTTAGGGTTTTCTTTCGTCTGCAAAAGTAGTGGATAGGTCGGGAACACGCATAACCTTTATTACGGATGTTGCAACCCGGGTTACGGAACGGAGGGACGGGGAGGGGCGCGGCGTTCCGTAATTCGGGTAGTAACTGCGGTAATCCGTCTACCCCGATTGTGGCGGCAGGCAGTTACCTTTGCAGCCGGACAAACCAAGACAGAGACATGACAAACCTTCAGAAATACCTTCTTTCCCCGTTCCTGCTGACCGTGTCGGCAGGACTGTCGGCACAGACACTGCCTGCCGACTCCATCCTGCGGGACCGTGCCCTCCGCGAGGTCGTGGTCACCGGGACACGCAATGCCACCGATGTGCGCCATCTGCCCATGACCCTCTCCGTCATCGACCGCCGTCAGCTGGAGGAGCGCTACGAACCCTCCATCCTGCCGCTACTCAACGAGCAGGTGCCGGGACTCTTCACCACGAGCCGCAGCCTGATGGGCTATGGCGTCTCGACCGGGGCAGCCGGAAGCATCACCGTGCGTGGCATCGGGGGTACGTCGCAGATGCTCGTGCTCATCGACGGACATCCGCAGTACATGGGCCTCTTCGGGCATCCCATCGCTGATGCTTATCAGACGATGCTTGCCGAGCGGGTGGAGGTCCTGCGCGGTCCCGCGTCGGTGCTCTACGGTTCCAATGCCATGGGCGGGGTGCTCAACATTGTCACGCGGCAGCAGCAGGCTGACGGAGGATACACCCACATCCGGCTGGGAGGAGGCTCGTACGGCACCTTGCAGACGGAGGCTACCCACCTCCTGCGTCAGGGGCGTTTCTCGGGCATCGTTGCGGCTTCTTATAATCGGACGGACGGACACCGCGCCGACCTCGGCTTCGAACAGGCAGGGGGCTATGCCAAGTTGGGCTACGACTTCACCCCGCACTGGAAAGCGTATGCCGACGTGAACGTCACCCACTTCAACGCCTCCAATCCCGGTCCGGTGAGTGCGCCGCTGGTGGACAATGATTCGCACATCACGCGCGGCATGACGTCCGTCGCCCTGCAGAACAACTACGACCGGACGTCGGGTGCCCTGAGCTTCTTCTACAACTGGGGCAACCACCGCATCGACGACGGATACAGTCCCGGAGGCACTCCGCGCGACTACCGTTTCCACTCCAAGGACCTCATGATGGGAGTGTCGTGGTATCAGAGCGCGACCCTCTTTGCCGGCAACCGGCTGACGCTGGGATTCGACTACCAACACTTCGGCGGAGAATCCTGGAACAAGGTACTTGCCACGGGCGAGAAGCGTCCCGGTGTGGACAAGAAGCAGGATGAGTTTGCCGGTTACGCCGACTTCCGTCAGTCGCTCGGCGATTGGCTCTCGCTCAACGTCGGTCTGCGTGTGGACCACCATTCGCATGTCGGCACGGAGCTGGTGCCGCAGGGCGGACTGGCCTTCCACCTGCCGCGGCAGGCGGAACTGCGTGCCATGGTGAGCAAGGGCTTCCGCAACCCGACCATCCGCGAGATGTACATGTTCAACCCGCGCAATCCGGACCTGAAGGCCGAGCGTCTGATGAACTACGAGCTCTCCTTCACGCAGCGGCTGCTTGGCGGACGCCTGTCCTACGGTGCCAACCTGTACTATATCAAAGGAGACAACACCATCCTGCTCGACCCGACAGTCCCCCGCTATTTCAACTCCGGCGAGATAGAGAACTGGGGCGTGGAGCTGACGTCCGCCTACCGCCTGGACGCACACTGGGACGTCGATGCCAACTACAGCTGGCTGCACATGGAGCACCCCGTGCTTGCCGCCCCGGAACATAAGCTCTATGCCGGCATCACCTTCCGTGACGGACGATGGAATGTGGCGACCGGTGTGCAGTACGTCAAGGACCTGTACACCTCCACGTCCGGTTCAGGCACGACGGAAGACTTCGTGCTGTGGAATGCGCGCGCTTCCTACCGCCTCTGCCGCTTTGCCTCCCTCTATGTGAAGGGGGAGAACCTGCTGGCACAACGCTATGAGGTCATGCAGGGCTACCCCATGCCGCGGGCGACCTTCATGGGTGGAGTGGACATCCGCTTCTGAGAGCATAAACGAAGCAAGCCGTGCAACTGGAAGGGAGGTTTTCCGTCGCACAGCTTGCCGATTGGGTCCGGACGGTGATGGAGATGAGATGATTATCCGGACCTGTAATTATTCTACTACGCTAAAGGTGGTTACTTTTAAATCGTTTTTTGTATTGGCATTATTGGGGTCTCCCATGATGATGCCATATTCACCCGGTTCAAGATCGTTTAGGACAATGAGGTACGAGCTTTGCCCATACTTGGAAGCGTTGTATTCAATGGTGGCAAGGTTGTTGGTTTCTGTCTTTGACAGTGTTCCCGCCTCTGCCAGTTGGTAACGACGTTCTTTACCTTTGATTTCGAATTTGAAGATGCTGATGAACGAATTGGGGTCAGTATCGTTGTCTTTTGCCTTGATGATAATCTTAGTTGTTCCAATGTTCCCTGTCACTTTACTGGTTGATTTGATTCCTTTCAAGGTCAGACGCGATTTTACTTTACCAATACCTGTGAGATAAAGGCTGGCACCGGCCTTTGTCTTGATGGTTGCATTTTCTCGACTCAAGAGTACTCCTTGACTGTCTGATGTTAAGAGTAGGGTCTGTTCTGCAAACTCTGGTTCTTCTACACTTACTTGTGCACTGATATTCATGGCGAATAGGGTGCAGATAAAAGCAATAAACAATTTCTTCATGATACTTTAGGTTTATGGTCTGTTGAAAGCTTTTGCTTTCACTAAACAATGATTAATTCTCCTGGCGACAAATGTAGGTAATATAATGAGCGAGGGGATATTCTGTGTCGTTGAAAAGAGAGGAAGTTTGAATTAATTAACAATACGGACAACCCGGGACACAGAGGCACAGCGGGGACGAACTGCCCGTCCGGGCATATCCCGAAACGCTGTGTTCCCGTGGCGCCGGGTTTAAATCTTATCCAGGGCTTCTCACATGTCGATGGCTATTTTCAGGACGCCGTCCGCCTTGCTCTCGAACAGCCGGTATGCCTCTTCGATGCGGCTGAACGGGAAACGGTGTGTGATGAGCGGCGTGGTGTCCAGTTCTCCGGCTGCTATCAGGCGCAAGGTTTCCGCACAGTCGCAACCGTCCACACCACCCGTCTTGAAGACAAGGTTTTTGCCGTACATGTCGGGGAGAGGAAGCACCTGGGGCGTGTCATAGAGTGCTACGATGGTCACGATGGCATTGGGGCGTGCACACTCCCATGCCATTCGGAAGGTGGTGTCGGTCCCTGCCACTTCCAGCACGCGGTCGGCACCTCCGTGCTCGCTGTGTGCGGAAACAAACTCCCGGCAGTTCTCGGGCGTGGTGAGGAGGACGTCGGGGTAATGTTCGCGGACGAAGCGGAGCCGCTCGGGTGATGGTTCACAGACGATGATGCGCCGGGGATGCTTCAGCCGTACACAGAGCAAGGTGCAGATGCCCGTCGGTCCGGCACCCAGGATGAGCACCGTGTCTTCAGGCGTGATGTCCGAGATGCGGGCTGCCCAAAAACCGGTGGCAAGCACATCGCCCACAAACAGTGCCGCGTCGTCGCTCACGCCGTCAGGGATAGGTGTCAGCCCCTGGTCGGCATAGGGGACACGGACGTAAGGCGCTTGTCCGCCGTCGATGCGACATCCGAGTGCCCAGCCCCCGTCGGGGTCGGTACAATTGTTCACATAGCCGTGACGGCAGAAGAAGCATTCGCCGCAGAATGTCTCTACATTGACCGCCACACGGTCGCCGGGGCGGAGGTGGTGGATGGCGGTGCCGGTCTCTTCGACCACACCTACCATCTCATGGCCTACGGTGATGCCGGGCACGGCACGGGGAACGCTGCCATGTTTGATGTGCAGGTCGCTGGTACAGATGCTGCTACAGGTTACACGGACGATGGCGTCGCGTGGATGGAGCAGGGTGGGACGGGGCTTGTCGGTCAGTCCGAAACGTCCCGGCCCGATGTAAGTGTATGCTTTCATGAGCGGGTAAAAGGATGGTTGATGGAACAAAAGTAGTGCTTTCCCGCGTCGGGCGGAAGGGAGGGGCAGGAAAAATAGCTACATTTGCGCCCGTGAATGTTGAACAGGAAGAAAGAAACATATGCCGATATTGGAGATAAACACGTTGGACCATCCCGGAGTGGATGTGTTCAGCACACTGACCGAAGCACAACTGCGCAACCGTCTGGAGCCCGGCAAGGGCATCTTCATCGCTGAGAGCCCGAAAGTCATCCGGGTGGCGCTGGAGGCTGGTTACGAACCGCTGGCATTGCTCTGTGAGCGCCGTCATCTGACGGGTGATGCCGCCGACATTGTGGCGCGTTGCGGGGACATCCCGGTCTATACGGGAGACCGCGAGCTGCTAGCCCGGCTGACGGGGTATGTACTGACGCGGGGCGTGCTGTGCGCCATGCGTCGTCCGCAACCGCGCAGCTTGGACGAGGTCTGTCGGGGAGCACGCCGGGTGGTGGTCATCGACGGGGTAGTCGACACGACCAACATCGGGGCGATTTTCCGTTCGGCTGCCGCGTTGGGGATGGACGCCGTTCTGCTGACCCCTTCCTCGTGCGACCCTCTCAACCGACGGGCAGTCCGGGTGTCGATGGGTTCTGTCTTCCTGGTGCCGTGGACCTGGCTCGACGGTTCCCCCTCCGAACTTCACCGGTTGGGATTCCGCACGGCGGCGATGGCACTGACCGACAACTCCATCTCACTGGATGACCCGCGCCTTGCTGCCGAGCAACGCCTGGCGATTGTCATGGGGACGGAAGGGGACGGACTCTCCCGCGAGGCAATTGCCGAAGCCGACTATGTCGTGCGCATCCCGATGGCACACGGAGTCGATTCGCTCAATGTCGCGGCAGCCTCAGCCGTGGCGTTCTGGCAATTGCGGGTGACGGAGCGTTGACCGCCTCACGACTCCACCAGCTCTGACAGCGAGTTCATGAGCCGTGTGTGGGGATACGCCTCCAGCTCCTGGCGGGTGGTTGCGCCTGTCAGTGCTCCCGCAAAGTCGGTACCTGCGGCTTGTGCCGTGAGGGCATCGACCGTGCTGTCGCCCACATAGAGCACTTGGGAAGGGGTTACTCCCAGTTGGTCCATGGCGGCAAGCAGTCCCTCGGGGTGTGGCTTGGCGTGTGTCACGTCTTCCCCACCGACGACGAGGTCGATGAAGTCCGGTTCCACCTTATCGCTGAAGAAGTCCAGGATGCGGTACCGGTACTTGGTGGAGATGATGCCGATGCGTGCCCCGTCAGCCTTGAGCCGCCTCAAGGTGTCCAGCGTGTCCGGGTAAAGCCGCGTGTTGACGTTCATGTACCGGTTGGCTTCCGTGGTATATTCGCTCCGCCACTCCTTCAGCGTCTGTGCATCGTGTTCGCCGGTGAGGATGGCGAACGACTCTTCCAGGGTCTTTCCGATGGTGCGGCGGATGGCTTCCTCACTGACGGATGGGAAGCCGTGTCGTTCCAGTACGATGCGAAAACATTTCACAATGCCGGTCGAGGAGTCTGCCAGCGTATAGTCAAAGTCGAATAAGTAAGCCGAATAGTTCATGTCGTTTTCGATTTTTCGGCAAAAGTAATCGCTTTTTTTAGCATCTGATGTTGTACCTTTGCAGAAAGTGAATCGAAACATCCGCCAGACGTCGCCTCATGAACCGGCAGGCAGCTGACGGAGAAAAGAAAGATATGGCAAAGGAAAAAACCGTTTATGTGTGCAGCAACTGCGGGCAGGAGTCTCCCAAGTGGGTCGGCAAATGTCCCTCTTGCGGTGCATGGAATACATTTGTGGAAGAGGTGGTGCGTAAGGAGCCTGCCGCTTCGCACCGCACAGCCTTCACGGCATCGGCGGAGGGAAAACGCAACAAGCCGGTGGTCCTGTCGGACATCGTCGGCAGTGAAGAGCCGCGTATCGACATGCACGACGATGAGCTCAACCGGGTGTTGGGAGGCGGACTGGTGCCCGGCTCCCTGGTGTTGCTGGGCGGCGAGCCCGGCATCGGAAAGTCGACGCTGGTGTTGCAGACCGTCCTGCGCATGCCCGAACGGCGCATCCTCTATGTGTCGGGTGAGGAGAGTGCCCGTCAGCTGAAGCTGCGTGCCGACCGCATCCGTCATAATTCGTCCGACTGTCTCATCGTCTGCGAGACGTCGCTGGAACACATCTTTACCCACATCAAGAACGTACAGCCCGAGCTGGTGATTATCGACTCCATCCAGACCATCTCCACCGAACTGGTCGAGTCGTCGCCCGGCAGTGTGGCACAGGTCCGCGAGTGCGCCGCCTCCATCCTGAAGTTTGCCAAAGAGACCAATACCCCCGTCATCCTCATCGGACATATTAATAAGGAAGGCAGCATCGCTGGTCCGAAGGTGCTTGAGCACATCGTCGATGCCGTCCTTCAGTTTGAGGGCGACCAGCACTACATGTACCGCATCCTGCGCAGCATCAAGAACCGCTTCGGCAGTACCGCCGAACTGGGCATTTACGAGATGCGGCAGGACGGGCTGCGCCCCGTGAGCAATCCTTCCGAACTCCTCCTTTCCGCCGACCATGAAGGGATGAGCGGAGTTGCCATCGCATGCGCCATCGAGGGGGTACGTCCGTTCCTCATCGAGACCCAGGCGCTGGTCAGTACGGCAGCCTACGGGACTCCCCAACGTTCAGCCACCGGGTTTGACATCCGTCGCATGAACATGCTCCTGGCGGTGTTGGAGAAGCGGGTCGGGTTCAAGCTGGCGCAGAAGGATGTCTTCCTCAACATCGCCGGCGGACTGCGTGTGAACGACCCCGCCATCGACCTGGGAGTCATCAGTGCCATCCTCTCGTCGAACATGGACAGCGACATCGAGCCGCTGGTCTGCATGGCAGGCGAAGTGGGACTGTCGGGCGAGATCCGTCCCGTCAACCGCATCGAGCAACGCATCTCGGAGGCGGAGAAGCTGGGCTTCAAGTCCATCCTCATCCCGCGTCACAACCTGCAGGGACTGGATGCGTCGAAGGTAAAGATTGAGCTGGTGGGGGTGCGCAAGGTGGAAGAAGCGTTCCGTTTCCTCTTCGGATGACGGAAGAAGTCAAGTGTCTAATTAGAAGAATTGAAGAACTATGATTGTAGAATACCAATTGAGAATATTGCCCGGACAGGCAACCAGTGAAGCCGACATCCGTCGCTACGTGGCGCGTGAGAAGAGAATCGACATACGTACCCTCACGGCATTGCGTATCCTGAAGCGGAGCATCGATGCCCGCCAGCGGACCATCTACGTCAACCTGAAGGTGCGTTGTTACATCAACGAACAGCCGCAGGATGAGGCGTACGTGCCGACACATTATCCGGAGGTGAAGGGACGTCCGCAGGTCGTCGTCGTCGGTGCCGGACCGGGTGGGCTGTTTGCAGCCCTGCGTCTCATCGAGCTGGGCCTGCGCCCCATCGTGGTGGAGCGTGGCAAGGATGTGCGTGAACGGAAGAAGGACATTGCCCGCATCTCGCGCGACCATAAGGTGGACCCCGAATCAAACTACAGCTTCGGTGAAGGAGGGGCGGGCGCTTACTCCGACGGCAAACTCTACACACGCAGCAAGAAGCGCGGCAATGTGGAGAAGATACTCAACGTCTTCTGCCAGCACGGAGCCAGCACATCCATTCTTGCCGATGCACATCCGCATATCGGAACGGACAAGCTGCCCGCCGTCATCGAGGCGATGCGCAACACCATCCTGCGTTGCGGCGGCGAAGTGTGGTTTGAGACACGCATGGACGAGCTGCTCATCGAGGAGGGGCGGGTGCGCGGTATCCGTACCCAGAACGGGCATGAATACATGGGACCTGTCATCCTGGCTACCGGACATTCGGCACGCGACGTCTATCGCTGGCTCTATGCCAATGGGGTAGAGGTGGAGGCAAAGGGACTTGCCATCGGTGTACGTCTGGAACATCCCTCGCTGCTGATAGACCAGATTCAATATCACAACAAGAACGGAAGGGGAAAGTACCTGCCTGCAGCCGAGTACAGCTTTGTCACCCAGGCGGACGGTCGCGGCGTATACAGCTTCTGTATGTGTCCCGGTGGTTTCGTGGTGCCGGCAGCCAGCGGTCCGCGCCAGATTGTGGTCAACGGAATGTCGCCCTCCAACCGCGGTTCGCAGTGGAGCAACTCGGGCATGGTGGTGGAAATCCGTCCGGAAGACCTGGACGACCCGACGCTGAAGCCCGTGCACGGACCTCTGCACGACACGCCGCTGTCCATGCTGGAACTGCAGGAACAGCTGGAGGAACAGTGCTGGCTGCAGGGCAACATGCGGCAGACCGCTCCGGCACAGCGCATGGTGGACTTTGTGAACCGGAAGTTGAGCTACGACTTGCCCCGGTCCTCCTACAGTCCCGGTCTGATTTCTTCTCCCCTGCACTTCTGGATGCCGGAGTTCATTACCTCCCGCCTGCGTCAGGGATTTGAGACATTCGGACGTACTTCACACGGCTTCCTGACCAATGAGGCGGTCATGATAGGTATGGAGACCCGTACGTCGTCTCCGGTGCGTATCCTCCGTGATAACGACACCCTCCAACATGTCCGTGTGCAGGGACTGTTCCCTTGCGGCGAAGGAGCTGGGTATGCCGGCGGCATCGTGTCGGCAGGTATTGACGGCGAACGGTGTGCCGAAGCAGTCGCCGCCTACCTGAACCAGAATTCAACCAAATGATTCCAGCCGTATGCATCACCCGATATCGGAAATAGCAATCATCGAACAAAATACCCTGGCAGCCTTGGGCTTGCAGACCATCCTGGAGGAGATGCTGCCCGAGGCTGTCATCCGGGTGTTCTCGTCGTTCAACCAGTTGGTGGATGACACCCCCGACATGTATGCGCACTATTTCGTCTCTTCCCAGATTTACTTCGAACATACGCCTTTCTTTCTGGAGCGGCGTCCCAAGAGCATTGTGCTCTCAGTCGGCGATTTATCCCTTCCTGTGCCTACACTGAATGTCTGTCGTCCGCAGGACCAGTTGGTACAGGATGTCCTGCAGTTGCGTAAAAGAGGGCATCACGGAATGTCCCGTCCGCATCCTTCCCATGTGCCGGCAGAGGAGACTCAGGAATTGTCTCCCCGTGAGATAGAGGTACTCATCCTGATTACAAAGGGTTTGATAAATAAGGAAATTGCCGAGAAGCTGAACATCAGTCTGACCACTGTCATCTCCCATCGGAAGAACATCACCGAGAAGCTGGGCATCAAGTCTGTTTCCGGACTCGCCATCTACGCCGTGATGCACGGCTATATCGAGGCCGACCGCGTCTGAATCCCCTGCCATCCGGTTTATCGTTGGGACGACAGATGAGTCGGCCCCAATTCCCGGCGTACCCATTCCCGGATGTTTTGCCGGGCTACTTCAGGCTTGACCGCTTCCTTTGTATCCATGCCGTCAGGCGTGATGGCATCGACTCCGGCAAACCCTGCTGCGGTCAGGATGTCTTTGTCGTCCACCCGTCCGGCGACCAACCGGACCGGTACACCGTGTACCGACGCCCGTTGCAGGACACGTTCCGGAAGTTTGCCCATCAGTGTCTGTCGGTCGGCATGTCCTTCGCCGGTAATGACCAGGTCAACTCCTTGCAATGCCTCATCAAACCCGATGAGATCGAGCAACAGGTCTGCTCCTGAACGGGAATCCGTCTGAAAATACTGCATGAAGGCATAGCCCAATCCTCCGGCTGCCCCTGCACCCGGACGGGAAGACATGTCCCACCCCAGCCGGCGTGCCGACTCTTCGGCAAAATGACGTGCCCGGCGGTCCAGTTCCTCTACCATGTCGGGAGTTGCTCCCTTCTGCGGAGCGAAGACGTGTGCGGCACCGTTTCTCCCATACAATGGGTTGCGCACATCGCATGCCAGGGTAAACCGGCAATCGGCCGTGTCACGTGTAATTACCTCTTCCATCGTTCCGCCTTGGGCAAATGCGTCGACCAGAGCATGGAGCATCCCTCTTCCTGCATCGCTGGTTCCGCTGCCGCCCAGTCCGATGATGAACTTGCGACAACCGCGATGCAGAGCGTCTGCAATCAGTTCGCCCACCCCATAACTTGTTGCAATCAGCGGATTGCGTTCTTTAGCCGACAGCAGCGTCAGTCCGCATGCCCGTGCCGTCTCGATGATGGCGGTTCCGTCAGGCGTAATGCCGTAAGGAGCTTCGATGCTGCGCATCAGAGGGTCATGGACGGAAGTGCTGACGATGTGTCCGTGGAGTGCCGCGACGAAGGCTTCCAGCATTCCTTCTCCTCCATCGGACAGGGGAAAGCTGAGGGTTTCCATACCTTGTGCAGCCAAAGCGTGTGCGAAGGTGTCTTCTACCTCTTCTGAGGTGAGACAGCCTTTGAAGGAATCAAGAGCAAGGAGTATTTTCATCTGTTGGGAAGAAAGAGGGTATATGGTGCGTGTATCTATACAAAGGAGGGTGTGTCCTTCTGAGTTCATCACTCTGACACACCCTCCGACTTATTGAGTTCAATTCTTACTGACTGGCCGTTGTCATCAAGCGAAGATTTCCGAACGCTCTACGTAGGCAATCACCTCACCGGCATTGACCGTTTGTCCCTGTTTGGCGCATACCTCAACGACACGTCCCGTAAAGCCGGTAACGATTTCCTCGTTCTCGCCCCACGGAGTTGAGATGGAGCAGAACACTTCGTCATGCTGGTACTTTCTGCCGACGAACGGTTCCATCACTTCGCCGTTGAAGTTCACTCCGTAGAGGATTTGTCCACGGCGCGGTGCCACAATCGGGTCTGCCTTGGCACGTTTCATCTTGCGGATGGTCTCTTCGTCGAAGCCTTTCTTTGCCATGGCTGCATCCTTGGCACGTTGCAGGTCGTCGAGGAAACGTTGTTTGGCAACGCCCGACTTGTAGTCGCGGTACTGACGGTCGTGCATGGCCAGTTCGAAGAGCTCTTCGTCGTCTTCGCCATATTCCCATCCGTTCTCGTCCATTTCCTTGCGGTACTTGTCCAGTTCATCGGGATAATAGCTCTGCGGGTCTTCCTCGGTGAACTCGTAGCCTTTGGCTTTTGCCAGCTCGATGATTTCGGGAGCCAGTTTTCCAGGCAGACGTCCGCTCTTGCCCAGAATCATGTCCCACGTATGGTTGTCGATCATCGAGAAGCGTTCTTCGCCCTTCACCAGCTGCATGACGTTCATCAAGGCTACGTTCTTCACATATTGGCTGAACGGTGTTACCAAGGGAGGATAGCCGAGCTTCGGCCATACATAAGCCACTTCGTCGAACAGCATGACCAGCAGGTCGTCCAGGCTGAGCGGTTCTTTGCCTTGTCCTTTCAGAATCATGTTGATGCCGGAGTGAACACCTTTCAGGTCCGCCATCATGGAGCCCATCATACCGCCCGGCAATCCGCAACCCAGCAACAGGGAAGACATGTGCTTGTTGGTCGGGTCCATGAAGTATCCCAGGAAGTCGTCGATGAACTCCTGTGTCAGGCTGCGCACCTTCATGTAGGCATTCATGTTGATTTCAGGTACGTCGAATCCGGCATTCTTCAGCATGGACTGTACGGAGATGATGTCCGGATGAACCTTACCCCACGAGAGCGGTTCCATGGCAGTATCGATGATGTCGGCACCGTTCTTGCACACTTCCAGGATAGATGCCATCGACAAGCCCGGACCCGAGTGTCCGTGATATTGGATGATGATGTCGGGATGTTTCTCTTTGATGCGGCGGACCAGTTCGCCCAATATGGCGGGCTGACCGATACCTGCCATGTCCTTCAAGCAGATTTCAGGAGCACCGGCAGCAATGAGCTGGTCGGCAATGTTGCAGTAATAGTCTACCGTATGGACCGGAGAGGTTGTGATACACAGGGTGGCTTGAGGAATCATGCCGGCATCCAGCGCATATTTAATGGAAGGAATGATGTTTCTCACCTCATTCAATCCGCAGAAGATACGTGTGATGTCAACGCCTTGCGCCTTTTTTACCTTGTACATCAGCCGGCGTACGTCGGCGGGAACCGGATACATACGGAGAGCGTTCAAACCTCTGTCGAGCATGTGGGTCTGGATACCTGCTTCGTTGAACGGTTTGGTGAAAGCACGTACGGCCTTGTTGGGGTTCTCCCCATAGAGTAGGTTGACTTGTTCGAATGCACCGCCGTTGGTTTCAACACGGGCGAAGCAACCCATATCTACAATGTGGGGGGCAACCCGTTCCAACTGATCGATTCTCGGTTGGTATTTACCAGATGACTGGAACATGTCGCGGTAGACAAGACTGAATTTTATCTGCTTTTTCATGGAGGTATAGATTTTAAACGTTCTAACTTTTTGTTCGACAAATATAAGTATTATCTCAAACTAAGCACAAAAAAGGAGGATTATTTTTAGCACGGGCGACTTTATTTTGGAAAAACGTCAGAATTGCTCCCGTCAGGGTAGCTGAATGCAATGTTCATTTAGCAACTCGTAACGGAAAGAGGGTACTTGCCCTGTCTGCAAAGAGAAACACGACAAGTACCCTCCTGATGGGGAAGCTCCTGAGAGAGCAAAACTGATTATTTCGTCACGCGATACCAGTCAACATCCACCCAGCCGCCGTCGTTGGTCACGATATGCGGACGGGCACAGAAGATGCCGTGCTTGGCACCGATCCATTGTCCTTCGCGCACCTGGAAGGGCTTGCCCAATGAGTGGTACTTCTTGCCGTTGGTGCTGTAGGAGAATTCGCACATCACCACCTGGTCATGTCCACCCTCGCTACCCTTGATTTTCTTCTCCGTGTCATAAATCCTGGCACGCAGGTAGAAGGTGTTTTCCTTCAGCGTCACCTTGCCATTGACTTTCTCGGCAGAGCCTTTGTCGGCTTTCATGCATTCCACTTGTGACAGCACCAGCCCGTTGTCGGTATTCTCCACGATGAGGGCGGCATAGTCACGGCCGAACACGGTCAGACCGACGCGCTCGCCTTTGTACTTCTCGATGGGTTTGAAGGTCATCTTGGTCGTGACAGTCTGGAAGGGTCCGGTGGTCTTTTGCATCAGTAGGTTGGAGACATCGCGCAGGTTCTTGTAGTCTTCGCCTACCGGATAGGAATACAGGCGGAGGTAACCTTTGTCACCGGCGCAATAGAGCCATTTCTCGTTGAAGTTGGCTTGCCATTGCCATTGGGGACCCAGTACCAGTCCGTCGAATTCATCGCTCTCTTGCGGGGTACAGATGGGATAAGTCTGGCCGACGTTGGGCTTGCGGTAGGTCAGTACCGGGTCGCCACAGCCATCGCCGTCCTCATCATTGCCGATGACCGGCCAGTCGTTGACCCATTTCATCGGTTGCAGGTGGACCAGACGTCCGTAGGCACCCACGTCCTGGAAGTGGAGGAACCAGTCTTCTCCCGTCGGTGTGTCGACCCAGGCACCCTGGTGAGGACCGTTGACCGGGCTTTTGCCTTGTGCCAGCACGATGCGGTTCTCGTAGGGTCCATAGACATTCTTGGAGCGTTGCACGGTTTGGAAACCTGTCGGCACGCCGCCTGCCGGATGGAAGATGTAGTAGTATCCGTTGCGTTTGTAGAACTTCGGACCTTCGCATGTGCCTTGTCCTTCGTGTCCGTCAAAGACGATGCGTGAGGGGGTGATGGCTTTGGTCGCATCGGCGTTCAGCTCGCAGACGGCAATGACACTCTTGAGCTGTGCGCGGCTGCCGGCGTAGGCATGAGCCATGTAGACACGGCCGTCGTCATCCCACAGCGGAGTCGTGTCGATGATGCCAACGCCCGGTTTGACCAGCACAGGTTCACTCCAGGGACCGCGCGGGTCCTTGGCTTTCACCATGAAGGCACCTTGGTCCGGGTCGCCCCAGAAGATATAGAACTCTCCGTCGTGATGGCGGATGCAGGGAGCCCAGATGCGGTTGCCATGCTCGGGCTTCGTGTCGGTTACAGGCGGAACGGCATAAGGTACTGCCGCGCCGATGATGGTCCAGTTGACCAAGTCCTTCGAATGGAGAATCTGGAGACCCGGAACACAGTTGAAGCTCGATGAAGTCATGTAGAAGTCATCGCCCACCCGGCAGGCATCCGGGTCGGAATAGTCGGCATAGAGCACCGGGTTCTTGTACGTGCCGTCCCCCTGGTCGGGAACCCAGACCTGTGAACGGTAAGGCTCGGCTTGTTGTGCGGCGAGCGGTAAGGCGATTGCCAGCAACAACGTTCCCAATAATGTTTTTCGTTTCATCAGATTTAGTTGTTATGGAGTGAATGAATAGTTACTTTGCAGGGCTGTGCCAGTGCTTGCTGCCACTCTTTCAAGTAGGCGAACCAGCTCGGGCTGTCCTTGAATCCCTTGTCTTCCTTCAGGGCGTTGAAGGTGAAGTAGTAGGTCAGTTCGCGTCCCCCGTCGGTATTCATCTGGAAGAGGTAGTTCACATCATCCTCCTGATGGGCGGTCACGTAGCGTTTGGGCACGCAGATGCCCAGTCCGACGGTTTCCCGGGGGTGGTTGACCGTGTCGTTCTTGTAGGCGAGGTTGCTGCCCCAGGAACCTGCCAGTCCGTCGGCTTGCAGGAATCCCACATTGTCGCGTTCCAGTTTCTGTACGCCGGTGCTGAAGGTTGCATCCTTTGCGTTTGCTTCCTTGAAACGGATGTCGACCTGCACGTCCCGGTGTCCGGCATACAGGGTGTAACGCTGTGTCATGTTCAGCGTCCGTCCGCCATACTGCCAGTTGCGGTCAAAGAACTCCACGACGGAGCGTACCGGTCCGGAAGCCAATACGCCGGCACTGCGGCTCTCCACCGTGTCGATGGTCTGTAACTTGTTGTCCAGCCATCCGCGGAACGAGCCGACGCCGATGCTGGTACCCGCCCACAGCACATCGTCGCCATAGTCGGCTGCCAGCTGTTCCTTCTTCGGGTAGAAGTTGGTCTCTGCCAGCTCCAGGCGTTGGTATTTCTTCCCGTAGAGGTCGATGGACTGACGGTTGTCCATGTACGCCCGGAAAGCAACGAGCTCCGACTCGAAAGCCGGTCCGTGGTGATACATGGCGCTGTAGGATTGCTTCACGGGGACTGTCCCTTCGAAGGTGATATAGCTGATGTGGGGACACTTCTGGTTCTTGTCGCTCAGACGCATCTGTGCATGGGTGCGTGCCGGGTAGGTCTTCTCCGACGGTTGGTCGGACAGGATGACCCGGAACGTCTGTTTGGAACGGGCGGGGATGTCGGCTACAAATGCCAGTTCGTCCGCCTCGGTGTCACGGTTGAGGTCGTCGAGCTGCGAAGGGATTTCTTTCTCCCCGCAGAACACGGTGGCAGACTGCACCTCGAACCCCGGATTCACGTCGGCAAGCCGGATGACTACCGGTTCGTTCTCCTTGGCAGAAGTCCAGTTGTTTTCCACCGTCACCTCCAGCGTCTGCTGACGGGTTTGTGCCAGGGCTGTCGCATTGCCTGCAGCCAGGGCAAACAGAAGAATAGGAAAAGGTTTCATAGATTCAAATAGGTTTATCTGTTTTCTTGGTACATCCAGGGATGTCCTTTTATAGTCAGAACACAGAAGCACAAAGAACCGGAGTGGATGGCGTCTGGATGGCAGCCTCTTGTCCTGCAGCTTTGTGTCTCTGTGTTCTTGCATGTCAGTAAAGTACCGGTAGCGGACCGATGGGTCAGAAGTTCAGCTCCTTGCCTTCGTCTCCGACTTCGGCTACCTCTTTACCGTTGACCTTGATGGTAGAGACGTTGGTCAGGCGTACGGTGGGTGAAGGAGTCTTGGTCTGAATCTTCAGATTGTCGATGGTCACGCCCTTGGCACGGCTCAGCACGGCACCTTCGGCAGCATCGGAGATGGTAATGCCTTTCAGGTTGATGTTCTCGATAGGCATTTCAGGCAGTCCGTTGAAGAAGATGGCACGTCCGGCGCCCTTGCAAGTCACGTCGTTGATATAGATGTTGCGGAAGACCGGTGTCTCTTCGCTGACGGGGGGCACTTCGTCTTTGACGGACGCACCTCCGTAGAAGAGGTCGAAGAGGACAGGTTCACCGGGGATGTTGATCATGTTCACCCGGTTGATGTGGATGTTTTCCACGATACCGCCGCGTCCGCGGGTACTCTTGAAGCGCAGACCGACGTCTGTGCCCAGGAAGGTACAGTTGTCCACATAGATGTTTTTCACGCCACCGGACATCTCGCTACCCACCACGAAGCCACCGTGTCCGTGGAGGACGGTGTTGTTGTAGACAATGACATTCTGGGTGGGGATGCCGCGCTTGCGTCCCTCCTCGTTCTTTCCGGACTTGATGCAGATGGCGTCGTCGCCGGCATCAAAGGTGGAGTTGACCACCAGTACATTGGTGCACGACTCGATGTCGAGGGCATCGCCGTTTTGCGAATACCACGGGTTGGAAACACTGATGTTGTTGACCGTCAGGTGCTCGCACATCAACGGGTGCAGACACCAGCTGGGGGAGTTCTTGAAAGTCACGCCTTCAAGCAGGACCTGCTTGCACTCAGAGAAGCTCAACAGCACGGGACGGAGAAAGTCGCGGATGGATTCCCACAGCGTGTCCCCTTTTGCCTTGACAATCTCGCTGTCAGGCACGTTGAATTCCGAGGTGACCTTGGCTCCGTCGCGTGCTCCCTCGCTGGGGTACCACACGTCGCCTTTTTCGTTCGTCACACCTCCCGAAGCCAGGAGCTTTTTCCATTGTCCTTCGGTCAGCTTGCTTTTTTTCACCGGACGCCACGTATCGCCGTTTCCGTCGAACGTACCGTAACCGGTGATGGCTATGTTTTCAGCTCCCCGTGCGAAGATGGGCGACTGGCAACGTCGGGTCTCCAGCCCCTCGAAGGAGGTGCTGATGATGGGGTAGAGGGTATGGTCTGCCGAGAAGAGCACCAGGGCGTTGTACTCCAGGTGGAGGTCGACATTGCTCAGCAGTTCAATCGGTCCGGTCAGCCACAGTCCGGCAGGAATGACTACGCGTCCTCCGCCTTTCTCGTTCACCTGACGGATCGCCTTGTTGATGGCTTCGGTGTTCAGGGTGATGCCGTCGGGTTTGGCACCGAAATCCAGGATGTTGACTTGATAGTCGGGGAAAGAAGGTTGCTTCACACGTTCCATTTCAAACGGAAGACCGGCATAGACACCTTCGTCAATGAGTGTAGCAGATTGTGATTGTTGGGACGTTGTCGAAGTAGCCGGCTGACAAGAGGAAAGGACGACCAGCCCCAAGGCTACCACGAGCGCTTTCGTAAAATGTGTGTTCATTATGAGATTTGTTAGTTAAATAATAGTTTCCAAAACCGATGTGCAGGCAAAGGTAATAATATATTCCATAAAAATGACATCCGTCTGGCGGAAATGGACGGTAAAATGCTTCTATTTTATGCTTTTAAACATACATTTTACGGCAAATCTTAGATATTCATTGTATCTTTGCGCCGAATTAATCAATTTTTGACTTATGAGTTATAACTTACTGAAAGGAAAAAGAGGTATCATATTCGGTGCCCTCAACGAACAGTCCATCGCATGGAAGGTAGCTGAAAGAGCCGTGGAAGAGGGTGCGACGATTACCTTATCGAATACACCCGTAGCTGTACGCATGGGACAAGTTTCAGCTCTGTCTGAGAAACTCAACTGTGAAGTGATCCCCGCCGATGCAACCAGTGTGGAAGACCTGGAGAATGTGTTCAAGCGCTCGGTTGAAGTGTTGGGTGGAAAAATAGACTTCGTGCTCCACTCCATCGGTATGTCTCCCAACGTCCGTAAGAAACGTACTTACGATGACTTGGACTATAACATGTTGTCAACGACTCTTGATATTTCAGCCGTTTCATTCCATAAGATGATTCAGGTGGCAAAGAAGCTGGATGCCATTGCTGAAGAAGGCTCCATTGTTGCCTTGAGCTACGTGGCAGCCCAACGTACCTTCTACGGTTACAACGACATGGCAGACGCCAAGGCGCTGTTGGAGTCCATCGCCCGCAGCTTCGGTTACATCTACGGACGCGAGAGCCGTGTCCGCGTGAACACTATCTCCCAGTCTCCGACCATGACAACGGCCGGTCAGGGTGTGAAGGGAATGGACAAACTCTACGACTTCGCCAACCGTATGTCTCCTCTGGGCAACGCTTCGGCTGCCGAGTGTGCAGACTACTGCATCGTGATGTTCTCTGACCTGACCAAGAAGGTGACCATGCAGAACCTGTATCACGATGGAGGATTCTCCAGCGTCGGCATGAGCTTGCGTGCCATGGCTACCTACGAGAAGGGTCTTGACGAATACAAGGACGAAAACGGAAAGATTATCTACGGATAATCCCCCTCACCACTTTTTGAGAACGCAGAGCCTGTTTCCCGACGTATGACGGAGCGGCATGCGTTCTTTTTCTTATTACATCCATCAATCATCTGTTTCAAACATCATGGATACAGCCCTCTATCTGCTCCCGGTTACGCTGGGTGACACCCCGGTCGATGCGGTGTTGCCTGCACGCAACTGTGCCATCATCCCTCACATCAGGCATTTCATTGTAGAAGACGTCCGTTCGGCACGCCGTTTCCTGAAAAAGGTGGACCCGTCCATCGACATAGACAGCTTGACTTTTTATCCGCTGAACAAGCATACGTCTGCCGAAGCCCTTTCCGGCTATTTGAAGCCGTTGGAAGAAGGGCAGTCCATGGGGGTCATCTCGGAAGCCGGATGTCCGGCGGTTGCTGACCCGGGTGCCGACGTGGTTGCCATTGCCCAACGGAAAGGCTTGAAAGTCGTTCCCCTGGTAGGGCCTTCGTCCATCATCCTTTCCGTGATGGGCTCAGGATTCAACGGACAAAGTTTTGCCTTTCATGGTTATCTGCCCATAGAGGCGGGTGAACGTGCAAAAGCCTTAAAGCAACTGGAACAACGTATCTATTCGGAAGACCAGACCCAGCTGTTTATTGAGACTCCCTACCGGAACCATAAGATGCTGGAAGATATACTGAAGACTTGCCGTCCGCAGACCCGGCTGTGCATTGCCGCCAACCTGACGTGTGAAGGGGAGTATATCCGTACCCGCAGCATCAAGGACTGGAAGGGCAAGTTGCCCGATCTGAACAAAATCCCTTGCATATTCTTACTTTACAAATGATACAATCCCCATGAGAGAACTGATTACTTACCTGATTATTGCTGTTATCGGCTTTTATGTGTTCCCCTTGTTCTGCAGTGTGGAGACCGTAGCCGATTGGTTCCCGACGACCATCAATCCCATCATCTGTTTTATCTGTTCCTACTCGTATGGAGCGGTCCGTCCGTATGGCTGGTGGTTCCCGCTCATCCTTGTAGCCCTGTTTGTTCCTACCTTATATATATACTATCATCCCTCCGACTGGCATTACGTGATAGGCTATGCCGGCATCTCTTTCATCGCATCGGCCATTGGTTGGTATATCGGGAAGAAACGGGAAGAGAAGCGTGAGGAGGAACGTAAAAAAAGAATGGAGGAATTCAAAAAAAGAAGATAAAGCATTTGCTCCTTTCAAGAATATACGTATCTTTGCACCGCAAAACAAAGGAGGGGCGTTAGCTCATCTGGCTAGAGCGCGACACTGGCAGTGTCGAGGTGACGAGTTCGAGTCTCGTACGCTCCACGAAAGCAACAGAGGAATTTCAGCAATGAAGTTCCTCTGTTGCTTTAGGCAGGTCTGTGACCTCACCGCACTATTTTAATCCTCTTCAAGGCATTTCTCTTCGCAGCCGCGATGCTGGGAGATGAATCTTGCGGCATCATGTCCAAACGCAACATCAGTTCCTTGCACAGTTCAGGATAAGGTTTACACATCCTGGCGGCAAGTTTAATCATGGCAGAACGTGCGCTGTCGCTTTCTTTGGGGTTAGTCAGATGTAGAAGACAAAAATCCAGTAATTTACCGTTCACTTCATCCGTCGGGAAGTCTGCGAGGATAGCCAGCAGCAGCCCACGGCGGAAACAAAGTGCTGTGGAGGTTGCCAGAGCAACCAGTTCCCCGTAGTGCGGAAGAAGATGAATCCTTTTGTCCTCCTTGGATAAATGGGACAGTACCCACGCTGCATTATAAGCCACACGAGGATGGTCCGTTTGTTTCATTTGAATAAGCATAGCCTCAATGCCACCTTCGTCGTGATGGAGATGGTCGGCTATTGCCATTACTTGTGCCTTTGAAAGTCTGATATCCAGTGAGAGCATAAGGGTATAATAGTTTGTTTCTTGTTCTTCGGGAAAGGCGACACCTCCCACAAAGCACGGATTACTTCTGCCGTTCCATTCCTTCTGTCAAAATGTCAAACGAAGGTCTCCACAGTGCCTTTCCTCGCACCCAAATACAGTCTGGTGGATTCCGAGGCCCTTCTCAGGCGATTCGCAAAATACACATTGATGCAGATTTGCTTCCTGTCACATGATTGTGACACATCATGGATGCATGCTCCTTCACAACGATTCCTTGATGCATCATTCTACATGCCTGATGATACCTTCCGATTTGTTGACACCGCTCACCTTCTGGAGAACGAAACTCGAAATTCTTCTCTTCCATTTTCCAAACATTTGACTTCCGGGCACGAAACAATAGTGTTTGGCGGGTGAAACTATATTGTTTGACGCCTCAAACTATATTGTTTGGCTCGCGAAACAAT
>ERZ838839.875-NODE-875-length-34052-cov-3.220196_pt1 | contig 34052 bp, 45 predicted proteins | sample MGYA00519909_ERZ838839 | MGnify/ENA primary metagenome ERZ838839 (study PRJEB31850, sample SAMEA3708843) | human gut metagenome | biome: human gut; feature: human-associated habitat; material: faeces | place: China | collected 2014 ... | reverse complement strand
CTAACGCAAAATATTACGGAACAGGAAGAAGAAAAAAATCTATCGCAAGAGTATATCTTGTACCTGGAACAGGAAAGATCACAATCAATAAAAGAGATATCGACGAGTATCTTGGACTTGAAACTCTGAAAGTTGTTGTTCGCCAGCCGCTCGTGGCTACAGAGACAGCTGACAAGTTCGATGTAATCGTTAATGTATGTGGTGGTGGATACACAGGACAGGCTGGAGCCATCCGTCACGGAATCGCTAGAGCACTCCTTGAGGCAGACGCAGATTACAGACCGGTTCTCAAGTCAGCAGGTTACCTGACTCGTGACCCACGTATGAAAGAGCGTAAGAAACCAGGTCTCAAAGCAGCTCGTAGAGCACCACAGTTCTCAAAACGATAATTACGAAGAGACAACGAAAAAGATACAAACCCAGGAAATGCTTATATTTCCTGGGTTTTTCTTATGTCCGAAGATTTGTAAAGTACCACAAAAAAGCACGAATTTTTTACGGTAACTAACACGTAACTAACAGGTAACTAACACTATATCTTGTTGATCGCGTCTATTAGTTCCTCTATTTCAAAGTGAGTATATACTATTTCAGTTACGCCTTGCCCTTTATGTCCGATTATCTTTTTTATGACTTTATCAGATACACCAGCTACGGTTAATAAGCTTACGCAAGTATGCCGGGTATCATGCGGACGGTGCGACATTCCGACGGCATCAAGTAGCGGCTTCCAGTAAGAATCATAATAATTGCGATATTTGAAGTGCGCGCCTTCTGGTGTACTTAAAAGGTACTCACAAGAATTAAGGTTATACCAATATTCAAAGAACGGGTAAACCTTTTCCGCTATCGGTACTGTACGGATTCCGGCAGCAGTCTTAGCGGCGACAATATTAAAATGACGTTCTTCTAAATTTACATCTTCTTTTTTTAAGTCTAATAGTTCACTTATGCGGCAGCCGGAATAGATCAGCATAAGTATAACCGTATAATACGGGTTACTTTCTTTAGCGTCCCATATCCGGGAAACTTCCGACTTACTGAACGGTTCACGGTTTAGCGCGTTCGGATTTCCAGCATTTTTAATATTTAGATATTCGACCATATTTCTTTCTTTCGGTATTATTTCATGTATTACAGCGTATTTGTACATAAGCCCCAGCATAATTTTTAATTTTTTAAGCGTAGGGGTGTTCTTCCCGGATTCATCAACAACCATTTGAAGATGATCCAATTTAACATCAACGAAGCGCATTGAAGCAATTTTATTGCAGAGCTTCCAGGAAGCCTTGTAACCTTTTACGTTAGATTCGCTAACTGTCGGGTAATGTTCGTCACTCCAACGGTTATATACATCGGCAAAAGTAACTTTAGCGGCGTTCACATCGTAAGGGTTGGCGTTAAATTCTGCCAGGGCGGTAAGTGCTTCTTTCCTGGTAGGATAATAGCCGACGGTTATATATAGCTGTTTTGCTTTCCCTGTTTTCGGGTCGATATCCCAGCCTTTTGTTTTCTTTGCTACATAGGGGTTACGGCGGTTGCCGGAGAGCTTGTAAACACTTCCGAAGCCGTTAGGTAATTTCATATAATCACACCTTCCTTAAAAAAGGGTATAAAAAATAAGCCCTTTTTAAAAATATGGGCTTATGGTATAATCATATTGCGTTTTGATTTATCTATAAGCCCTTGTTTATAGGTATCGCGTAGCCGTTTCGGGTGGCAGCCCGGGACGGCTTTTTAAATTATCTTAAAGGTTCAATAATTCAGATTTCTTTTTATTAAATTCTTCTTCGGTTATAGCGCCGCAATCTAATAGCTGCTTATACTTTAATATTTCATCAGCAGCAGACCCGGAAAAAGACGGGGCGCTTGATTCTGCCGTAATAGAATCAAGCAAAGCAAGTATTTTATTCGCGCAATCCGTCATAGTGTTATACAGGAAACTCCCTTTTTTAGTATCGGCAGAAATAAGAGAAATTTCTGTATAAGTATCGTATGTATGATTAAGGGTAATTTTGATATACATTTTCTTAATCATTTCTTTTTGCGATTTCTTTCCGGTAGTTCCGCCGATTACAGCACCAACACCACCAAACACAGCACCACCGACCAGGGCGCGCCCGATGCTTGCGCCGCCTTTTGTATATGTTTCACCGTCTACGACAAGTTCATAATCTACAATGTTGTCGAAGGAATATACAATAGGCGTTTTGTTATATATAGATACTGCCGGGGCTGGAACGTGGAAAAGTCTTTTACTCTTATCTACGAAGAACAGCTTACCTACTGTATCTGTAGCATGGAAGTTTTTGTATAATTCCTGGTTTTCTTTTATGTATTCTATATGCATTTTAATTTCTGATACATTCTTATTCTTTATATTGCTTACAAAGTTCGGGCTACAAAGACTAAGACAAGAAGAACAAACCGAACCTTCGGCAGTTTTAGCTTTTGTCAATGCATTAACTTTACCGCCGCAAACAATACAGCTTTCTTTACTAAATAATCCCATAAATAAGTTCCTTTCAAAAGCAATACTAACATTATCCTTATCCTATCGCGCAGAAAGGAAGGTAGGATAATGTTAAAAGTAAATTTGTGGGAAGTGCGTACAGCCAAAGGCTTAAAGCTGGAAGCTGTAGCCGTAATGACTGGTGTAAGCAAGTCCACGCTAAATAATATTGAAAATGGTAAAACTTCGCCAACACTGGCAAACCTGGAAAAAATAGCCAAAGGCTTAGGATGCCGTATAAGCGATCTGTACGATTCAGAATATAAGTAGTATATCATAACACAGCTTTTTACCTGGTATTCTTGTAAATATTTCCACAATCCTGGAAATGTTTTTAAAATCCGGGACGAGCAGAAAAAATAGGAATATAATGGATATTGTCAAAGGAAGGGGGCTTAACTATAATGCGTGAGAAGCTACACAACCTTATAGACACTATCCAGGAAGAAAAACTATTAAGAAAGATATACTTTTATATCCTGGGCTTAAAAGGGTAGGCGTTAATAGCGTCTACCCTTATTTCATTTCTGAAATAATTTTCTTAAGTACGTCCCATTCATCTTCTGATAATTTGCAAAGCGTCTTAATCAAGTTCTTCTTAAATTCATCAGCACCGCCGGAGATACGACCTACATATAAGTCCAACTCTTCATCTTCGGACATAGGATTAAACATTTCACCGTTACCAGTCCTTAACCAGCTCTCATTTACATTAAATTCCCTACATATTGAAAAAATAACAGCTTCGGACGGGTTACGAAGCCCTAATTCATAATTGCCGATCGTGTTACCTTTTACGCCGACACGTTTACCGAACTCTTCTTGACTTAGGTTTATATCCGGGTGTTTACGGACGGCTTTTATACGTTCTTTCATTTATTAGCCCCCTTTCTTTAATATTTAACACTACAATAACATTAAAATCCCACATAGTCAATAAAAAACAAAAAGAAAGTGTTGACAATGGGGACTATGTGGGGTATTATAATCACATAGTCAAGAACAAAAGATGAAAGGAGCAAGAAATGAAACAAGACAGAATAAAAAGAGCACTGCATAGTTTTGTTGACAGAATGGACTACAAACTGCAAAGAAAAGTATATTTCTATATTTTAGGACTGACGGGGGGACATGAAAGTGAGTGAAGAACAGTTTAAAATTTGGAAACAAGTAGAAGCAAAAGGCTTAGAAAAACTTGAAAAAGTAGAAAAAGCATTAGCATCAACGGAAAAGGAAGACTTTAAGGAAGCACATAAAGATTATTGCGACTTTATAGAAAAACTGGCAGAAACTACAGGACTGACAAGCGGGGAACTGGATAGACACTTTACCACACTCTTAGCAGAAAAAGGAGAAAAGAAGAATGACAGTAGAAGAAAAGAAGGAAAGAAATAGAAAATATGGCGCGATTTGTGCGAGAGCTAAAGCAATGGGAATTATGCAAGGCGACGCAATAGGCGCGATTATGGATATAGATAGCGCAGACCAAAGATTTAATTTAAGACTGGACGAGTTCCTGGAAGCCGACGATTTCAATTTTGCACATGACTTTATAGGGATACAGGAAAATATCGTAAGAGGAAGATTCCCGGCGACAGACTTCGGGTACTTTGTACCGAGATTTGCGGGAAGAAGTGAGTAAAACACCGGGGCGGCAGCAGTCGCCCGATCAGTGCCGTTAGCTCAGTTGGTAAGAGCACCCGGCTCATAACCGGGCGGGCGTGGGTTCGAGTCCCACACGGCGCATTAGTAGCAAGGACGGCAACCTTGCAGCAGCGATAGCAAGCAGATAGCTTAAGCTGCATACTGTGATAAAAATAGCAGCGGGTACACCAGCTAAAGAGCGTACAGACGTATAACAAGTTTTTCTACAGCTTTTTTAATGGGAAAAAGCGACTACACAGTAAATAAAGCCGGAACGGAGAAGTACAAAAATGAAAAAGAATCATTCACGCGCGCCACCTGGTAGGGGGAAATACCTAAACCCGTAATGCAGCCTACCACGGTAGCCAGTCCCAAGCCTGGAAGAAATGCAGAGGGCGGAAAATACATAGAAAGGCGGGATAGATTGAGGGAAAACAACATAAAACCAGCGGAAGCAGCGGAGATATTGGGCGTTTCGCCGCAATTTATCCGGGTTGCTATGCAAATGGGGCAACTTCCGATAGGAATAGCCATAAAGCTTCCTGGTTCAAGTGAGTACACATATCAGATCAGTGACAACTTATTACAGCAGCGGACTTCTAAGAACGTAGCGGAAGAGATTAAAAGAATCAGAAGCACGAACCAAAGATAAAAAGACTGTGGCAGCAGTCGTAAAGCCCTTGTTTATAGGTGAAATCGCGAAAAAGTAACAAAGAAAAGGAGAACGAAGCAGTGAAAAAATGGGTTGTAGAGATTGAGAAGGAAAACGGAAGAAGAGAAACCAGGTTAGTACCAGCAAGAAACAAATGCACAGCAATTAGTAACTGCAAACACGAAAACGAAGAAATTATATCATGCGTCCCATACACCGGGCAGAACGTAAAAGTAAGCAGACAGCGAGACGAAGAAGAATACGGATACGGCGGCTACACTTTCGGTCACGGGTTCGGATATGGAACGGGAAAGGAGCGAAAGCATGGCAGCAGCTATTAGTATGGATAAGAAGAAGGCAAGAGCAGACGAAGCCTTAGAGCTTGTAGGACAGCTTGATACTTCGATGCAGAAAGCCGTCTATATCGCTACTAAAATGTTCCTGGCGGCAAAGGAAACGCCGGAAGAGAAAGGGAAACAGAAAAAATGATATTAAAAAGAGTCGGTAGCATAAAGAATAAGAAAAACAAGAAGTGCCTACAATGTGGGCGCTTAATGGTCGGACTTAAGGACAATGAAGTACATAGATGCGGAGCTTGTGGACAAAAACATTATGTAGACATTTACGGTACAACGCTGGTACTTACAGCGGCAGAACGAAAAGACTTAAGACACCGAACAGAACCAAAAAGCCAGGACGACCCGGAAGTAGTACAGAAGAAGAAAGACCAGGACGAATTTAAAAAGCGCCTGGCTGAATTTAGAAGTAAGTGGGGAAGGTACAACAACGAGTGTTAGGACTGAAAATATTTTTATACATAATGGTTGTATTGATGTTGTTAGGAATCATCGGAGCAAGCACTAAATGTAGTAAGAGAATCGCGGGAATGATCGCAGTAGTTTGTATTGCGTTACTTGTCGCGATTGTTGCAAAAGAGAACCAGCCGGAAGTAACAGCAGTAGCGCCGGAAACCGGGAAGATACAGACAGAACAAGACACCTGGGGAACAATTACGGTAACAGACGATACAGGCGTAACACGAGAGTATCAAGGCTGCATACATATTTCCGGCACTTATCCGTATGAAACAACCGAGTATATGGGGTTGTGCGTGAGTATGGATAACGCGATTGTAACGGGCGAGTGGTCGCCAGGAATGTATAAACTTTACTACGAAAGTGAAGGTAGGTACTGGGAAGCAAAGAACGACGAGAAGGAGAATAAAACCGATGAATAACTATATAACACTGTACGGAGAACCGTTAGAGTATCCGCACCAGGTAAGCGTAGATAAGCAAGGAACAGCGTACTACGGCTTTAGCATTGCAACAGAAAGGGTAAGTGGAATTAAGGATATTACCCAGGTGATTGTAGAAGAAGGTACGCCAGCTTTTGAAAGCCTGGTAGCAATCGACAAAAACAAAGATATTTTACAAATCAAACTTAAGGTTACTGGAAGAATCAGAACACGCAACTTAGAAGGAAAAGAACATAGCAAGCTACATATTTCAGTACGCGCCCAGGAGATCACAGACGAAGAGTACACAGGAGATACAAACGGCGTAATTATGACCGGGTATGTGTGTAAAATTGGAGATATGCGGACAACGCCGCGAGGAATCCGTATAACAGATATGGTTTTAGCGTGCTGGAGAGAAGATGAAAGCGGCGTAAGCGATTATATCCCGGCGATCACATGGAACGGAACAGCAGCAAGAGCAGCAGAGAATCTTAAAGTAGGGGACTGTATCGAGGTACAGGGACGTTTACAAAGTAGAGAGTACACAAAAGAGCTGGAACATGAAAAAACAGAAGTAAGAACGTGCTACGAGTTGAGTATTGAAAAATACGAAATGGTAGCAGCAGACTTAACGAAAGAAGCGTAAGCACATACACCCGAAAACGAAGATAGACAAAAAAGAAAAGCCGCTAGGTTATCGGGAAATAACTTAGCGGCTTTGCCGTACAAAGCTGTACTTAAACTCACAAAGATAGTATAGCAAATATCCGGCAAAAAAGCAACTGGAAACCCAGCAAATACAAGGGGTTTAACCAGTTTTCAAGCTTGATAAAAGTATTAACTTTAGGAACAGGAGCAAGGATATATGCCATACATCATAGAGGTAGTACAAGCGGGTAAGACTATAGAGGTAATGAAGTACTATAGCAGTAGGTACGGTAAGAAGGGAATAAAGAGAGGAAAGAGACAGAACCTTACAAAAGAAGAACAGATAAAAGTGAATAAGAGGGCAGCAGAGAAAAAGTTAAGAAGGCTGATAAATGAGAACTTCCAGGAAGGAGATACACACCTGGTACTAGATTACAGAAAGGAGAGAAGACCAGCCGGAAGAAAGCAGATGCGAGCAGATGCAGACGACTTTTTAAAAGAAATGAGAAAGCTGTACAAGCGTCACGGCATCCAGTTCAAATACATTCACGTAATGGAGATCGGGAAGAAAGGGGCGCTGCATCATCACTTAGTTATCAATACACCAGAAGAGATAAGCCAGCAAGCTATAGTTAGATGCTGGAAGGGAAGAGGAAGAACGCACCATAACCCATTAGACGATACAGGGCAGTACGCAAAACTAGCGGCGTATCTGATTAAGCAGAGCGACGGAATGTTAAGAGACCCGGAAGCATTACAAGGGAAACGCTGGAACAGTTCAAGGAACTTAAGGAAACCGAAGGTACTAAGAAAAGAACCGATAAAAGATAAGGGTTGGTATAACCGTATCGCAAGGCTTCCGAAGAAGTTAGAACAGCAATACATACTGGACGGCGACAGCGTACAGGAAGGAATACACGAAAAGACAGGTTATACGTTCTTTACCTACACATTTGTAAAAATCAACCAAACCTGGAAGGAGACAGAACTAGAATGGGAAAAACTTTAGGAATCGACAGAGACTTAGCAAGAAAAATTAAGAGAATGAGCCGCAAGGAATTGGATGGGTACTTAACGAGAGTAACGGACAAAAGTTACAACAATGGTTACGAACAGGGCTTAGCGGAAGGTATCGCACTGACTGGACAAGGTTTAGCAGCGGTACTTAAGGAAGAAACAGATAGAAAGAATATCACAGAAGAAAAGGCGGGCGAGATCAAAAAGGCAGTAGGTACATATATTGCGAAAGTGCCGGAAAAGGCAAGCGAGAAGGCACAGAGAGAAGGGGAAAAAGATGATTAAAGCAATCTATCTTACCGGGCTTGTAGTAGCTGCTGCATTTACGTTACTGTGGCTGCTTATAGATGATATGCGTAGAGAGATAAGAGAAGTAGAGGAAGGGTACTACAGAGAAAAGCTAGAAGGCAAAGACAAAGCAGCGCTTATAATTGCAGAAATCGGAACATCACTAACCGTAGGGCTTATGTGGTGGCTTGCGATAATAATTATTATAGGCGTAGCGATAATGATAATCACGGGAGAAGACATATAAGCATGAATATGACGGAATCAGAAGACCAGGCACAGAGAAACGTATTTGACTGGGCGAGGTGGCAAAAAGGGAAATACCCACAGCTTAAGGCTATGTACCATGCAGCAAACGAAGGAAAGCGAAGCGTAAGAGCCGGAGCAGAACTTAAGCGCCAGGGAATGAAGCCAGGCGTAAGTGATATCTGCTTACCGTATGCTTCGGGAAAATACAACAATCTGTATGTAGAACTGAAAGTAGGAAATAACAAAGCTTCAGACAATCAGCTTAAGTTTATAGATACGATAAATGGAATTGGCGGAAAAGCAGTTATAGCATACGGAAGTGAAGCTGCTATAAGCGTAATAACTGCATACCTGGAAGGGACGATAGATAGCTTAGAGATAGCAAGCGATACATACCCGCCGGAAAAAGCAAAGATTACAGAGCGGGCGAACAAGAAGAGATTTACAGGTTTTTGCGGCGCAGATTGCAGAGAATGTAATAACAAAGGCTGCTATGGAAGAAAAGTGGACGATATGTTAAGCCCAGGACTACTACCAGCAACGTAAAAAACAGTACAAAAGATAAAAGCTTGTAACTGCTTATGGTTATATGGCGAAGCAAGGAAATAATATGTCACACACGAAACACGGAAACAAAGCACCAGCGGCGGAGCGGGAAGCTGCCGCCGCAGAAAGGGAAGGTTTACAAATGAAGGCGATGGAATGGTTAAGAGGAAAATTACATATTGAGCCGGACGAAAGAAAGATAGGCAAGAAATATTATGAAAAATGCGATAAGGGTACAGCTACAGAACTGGAAGCGTCTTACTCTACATACATGATATTGAAAGACAGGGGATATGAGCCGGACGATATTTTAATATTACTGGAAGAAGATAACGGGAAGTTTACCGGGAAGAAGCTTACAGTACAGGTATACAGCACAGAAAGAGAAATAGAAGGCTTGTTAGAAGGCTATTGTGTCTTAATGGTCGAAAATATGGGCTTAGCAGCGTGGAAAGTGAAATAAAAGAAAGTGAGGTAGAACGAATGAGAACAGTAGCAGTAGTGAACTTAAAGGGCGGAGTTGGAAAGAGTACAACAGCTATTAACATGGCTTTGATTATGAGCCAGGCACACGGAAAAAATGTATTGCTGATAGACAACGATTTCCAGGCAGCAGTTACTAAATTCTTCGGAAAGCACAGTTACGATAAGCCGAGCATGGAAGACGTGCTTAGAAATCCGATGCTATCAGCGGAAGAGGTAATTATACCGAGTGGGCGTTGGGGCTTAGATATTATCCCGGCAAATATGAACATGATCGCGGCAGCAGACGACCTTATAACGGATAAAGACAGCGATCAGATAGGGCGGATAAGAAATATCTTAGACCAGGTGGAAGAAGAATACGACTACTGTATTATTGATTGCCACCCGAGCGTAGGGATAGAAGTACTTAACGCACTGGCAGCAGCAGAAGACATTATTATACCGATTAAGGCAGATAAGAACGCTTTAGACGGAATGGAAGAGCTAGACGAGATTATACAGGAAATCAGACCGTATAACGAAAAGCTGGAAAGCGTGCGCTGCCTGGTGACGATGTATACGAAAGATATTGATGTAATAAAAGGCGAGGAAGTCTTAAGAAATAGCAAATACGACGTATTTACTACACATATCAGACATAGCAAGAAAGTAACAGCGTGGACGTATGAGAACGGGCAAAGCCTGTTAGAGACTACACCGAGAAGCGCGGCGACAAGAGATTATAAGAACCTAGTATTAGAGTATATGGGAAAGCGGGCATAGCACATGATAAAAATAATATGCATAGCAATAATAGCGGCAATTATGCTTTTAACAGATCGAGAGGTAGAAACGTAAAGATGTTTGAAGAGTTCAAGGAAACATTAAGAAGGGTTCTACTGGCAAAGTATAGCATCGGCTTTATAGACGGATACGAAGCCGGGAAGGCTGACGGATACCGGGAAGGATATACAGACGGAATAAAAGCGGGCGGATTTGCTGACGGATACGAAGCCGGATACGGGCAAAGAAAGCGGGAAGGGTAGAAAATGGGAATATACAGGGAAGTAAATACGCTAGTAACGTGTGATATGTGCAAAGAAAATATAATAGGTTGGAGCAGCACGGGGACAGGAGTAAGCAAGGAATGGGCGAAGTACTACGCAAGGGTGGAAGGTGCAACGGTTGGAAAGAAAGGCGTAATATGTAAAGAGTGCCGCATAGCGGAAAGACAAAGAAAATGTGCAGTAATCAAGACTGTAGGACATCCAGGGAAAGACAAAGACGAGAAATGTTTAGGTTTTGATATTATGGGAGATTGCAAAAGATGTATAGCTTATATGGGCTTTGATTGGGAGAAAGAAGCACGAAAGTTAAAAAAATAGGTACAACAGAAAGGAGAAGACAATGGGAAAGATTGGCATAGGTGACAGACTTAACGCAAACAGCAAGAAAAATATTATTTTCGCAAAGGACTATAGAAAGGTACGCTTAGACCCGCGTACACTGATTCCGTCGGAGCATAACAAATACAGCCAGGACAATATAGAAGAGCTGGCGGATAATATGCTTTTAGTCGGACAGCTACAGGAAATCATAGTAGGGCGCGTAGATGGACAGGACAGAATAATAGTAGGTCATAGACGTACAGCGGCAGCAGTCCTTAATATTGAACGCGGTCACGATGAATTTAAGCTTGTGGATTGCAAGATAAAGGAAATGAGCGAAAGCTTATTTATGCTGACACTTCATAGTGCAAATATCTTTAATAGACAGCTTAGCGACTGGGAATTAACAAACGGCGTAGCTGAGTTTAAAAAGTACCTGGAACAAGCCAAGGAAGCCGGAGAGCTGGTTATAGAGGGAAAAATGAGAGACTATATAGCGAATGTTACCGGGAAGTCTACAGGTAAAATAAATCAGATCAACAGTATCAATAACAATTTGTGCGAAGAAGGTAAGGAAGCATTTAAGGACGGGAAAATAAACTTTTCTACAGCTTACGAAACGTCCAGGCTGCCGGAAGCAAAGCAGCATGAAGTTATTGAAAATGGAGAGCTGTTAAGTAAAGATGTTCGGGAAATGGTAAAAGAAGAACGAGAGAAGAAAGAAGCGGAAAAGAAGCCGGGCGACGATTACGAACCAGCGCACCCGGAAAGCATTACAAGCTTATGCTATTCTTGCCTATACTACAGTGAGTGCAACGTAAAAACGGGAACTTGTGAAAAGTGCGATAAATACGCAAATAAGACAGAAGCAGAAAAGACGGAAGAGCAGCGGTATGATGAAGAACAGGCAGCAATAGACCGGGATACAAAAGCGAAGCTACGGCAGCAGTCCGATGATAAGAAAATGGAGACGTTACCGAGCGAAGCAGCGGCAGCAGAACCAAAGACACACGTTATACGCCTGGCGGCTATGTACTTCGATGATGTAGCAAGCGGTAAGAAAAGTTTTGAAATATGCAAAGATGCCGGATACAAAGAAGGCGATATTATAGAGTATATGGAGTTCAAAGAGGGACGCAATACAGGAAGAGGGCTTAAGGCAGAAGTAACATATACAGTGAAAGAGCATAGAGGACTAGCAGAAGGCTTTTGCATTATTGGTGTAAGGGTGTCAGAATCTGACACGGGAAAGGAATAAGAGAACGTGGAAGAAAGAAAAATTAGAAAAGGACAAAGAGTAAAAGTGATATGTACAGAAGCCAGGCTTAAGGAAGTAGGCGTAAAGCAGAAACATATTAAGCATATCCTGGGAAAGATAGGTACAGTGAAAGAAATACGGAAGCTGCCGAACACGGAAGATATGTACGCTTACTTTGTGCATTTCCGTTACGTGAATTTAAAAGCAGCGCCAGGAAATAAGAAACCTTACTACGCAATGTTAGACGATATGATAGAGCCTATCAACCTGGAAGTAGTAGGAGAAGAGGTGGAATGATTATAGATGCAGAAACCAGGAACGAACTTGTGCAAGCAATTAAAGAGCTTGGAGAGATAACAAGAGCGTGCGCGGAACAGATCAATAAGCAGTTAGAAAAGCTATATGAGACAACGAAAGCAAATACAGAAATGCAAGTGCTAATGATAAGGGCAAGCTTCGGGGACAAGGAAGCGAGGAAGAAGCTACGCAAGATACGGATAAGAGACAGTAAGCAGCAGATCATACGAGCAAGGCAGCGGCAGCAGTTGTTACGTGAGAACCAGGACAAGAGTAATAACTGGAAGAGAATACATGGACTGCCAGCCACAAGAAAAAAACGGTAGCAAAACTAAGCAAAGTATAGCGGGAACACGGCAAAAAGGAATTGAAACATAGAAAACTTTATGGTAATCTATAAGTACAAACGCAAGAAGAATTAGGTAAAGGAAAGCACCCTTTGCCTGGTTCTTCTTTTTTTGTTTGTGTGAACCCTCCCGAGTGCCGCATGAAATCCAGGGCGGCACTATGAAAGAAGAAAGAGAATATGCTAAAGAAGTTATGTAGTTACCCGGGCTGCCACAAGGTAGTAGATGCTGGGACTAAGTACTGTGATAGACACAGGAACACGGATAAAGAGAAGTACAGAGAATATAAGCGTAAGCGCATGGAGAACGAAGAGGAAGCCCGGCGGCAGCAGTTTTATAATAGCAAGCCCTGGGAAGGATTCAGAACGAGCCAGGCAGCGGCGCAGTTTGGTATAGATATATTTGAATACTATACCACAGGAAAGATTATAGAAGCAGAACAGTACCACCACATAGAAGAGATAGTAGAAGCATGGCATAGAAGACTTGATAGAGACAATGTAATAGGGTTGAGCGAAGCGAACCATAGACGCATACATAAAGAATATGATCGCGGCTACATGGCAAAAAAGAAGATGCAGCGAACGCTTTACGATATGCTACAGCGCTTCCGGCGTGAGTTCGGAGACAGTGGGGGGATATAAAAAGTTTTTAAAGCCTTTTTAAAGTCCCGAGTTCAAGTTGATTTGAAAAAAAACGCCGATTTTTTGTATAGGGGGGGTCTGAGAAGGTGGCAGTATGGCGAATGAAGAAAAAAAGACAGAAAAAAACAAGCCGAAACCTTGCCCGAAGTGGTTAAGTGAGGCGGCTAAAAAAGAGTGGCGAAGGATTGCGAAAATCTTCGCGGAAGAAGAAAAAGAATTTACGGACAAAGACCTTAAAGCCCTAGAAGCTTACTGTACGAACTATGCAAAGTGGCAGAAGTGCGAACAGATCATAGACGAAAAAGGTTACAGTATGGAAGTAGGCGATAATGGTTACGAACAGCAAAGACCAGAAGTAAGCATAGCAAATAAAGCACAGACGGAAATGAGAGCCTGGGCGAAAGAATTAGGATTAACGCCAGCGGCGCGGCAGAGAATGAAAGCAGAGAGCGCACAAGGCGACGGCGGCATAGACGCGGAGCTGGACGGAATGATAGCACATGATTAACAAGGAACTGCTTTTAGCTGCCTGGTTGGAGAAGTTACAAAAGAAGTGGGATACGGAAGAATACTACTACGATGTAGAGGAAGCGAAGAAAGTATTTAAGTTCGTGTCGAAATTGACCAATGATAGAGGAGCAAGCCGAAACTTTGATTTATTAGAATTTCAGTTTGAAATAATAACCGAAATCCTATGTGTAAAGAGAAGGAGCGACGGCAAGCGGAAACATAGAGAAGCACATATAAATATACCGCGAAAAAATGGTAAGTCATTCCTGGCGGCGATTATAGTAGTATATCTCTTTTTCTGTCAACGGCATATCTTCGGCGCGCTTTTTATTTTAACGGCAAATACAACCAAACAGGCGGGCGAGCTGTACGGAACGGTAGAACATTTCATAAAAGCAAATAAGACGCTACGCCGCTACTGCAAAATTACAAGCAGTACGAAAACCATTATACGGAAAGATAACGGTAATAAGCTTATGGTACTGTCGTCAGATGCAGACAACGCCGACAGCTTTAACGATTATGTAGCCGTCCTGGACGAGATACACCAGGCGAAAAACGACGAAATGTACGGAAAGCTGAGAACGGGACAAGGAGCATGGGACGAGCCGTTAATAATGACAATTACAACGGCTTCCAGCGGAGAAGACCCGGCAAACCCGGAAATGCAGCTTTATACTATGGCAAAGAAAATAGAAGCCGGGGAAGTGAACGACCCGAGCTTTTACTATAGGATTTACGAAGCTGATAAAGATTGTAATGTTGAGGACGAAACACAATGGTATAAATCGAACCCGGCATTAGGAGTATTTAGGAAACTGGAAGACCTGGCGAACTATGCGAAGCGTATACGGCTTATGCCTTTACAGGAAAATATGTTTAGGCGTATGTTCCTAAACCAGCACGTAGCGTTAGACCATGAAAAAGGCGCTATAAATATGGACTTATGGGACTTGTGTACGAAAAAGGTAGACACGAAAGACTTAGAAGGCTGGAAGTGCTGGGGCGGACTGGATTTATCAAGTAAAAATGATATTACGGGCTTTGTCCTGGTGTTTTATGAAGAGACAACCGGGCGATTTATCGTAGTGCCGTACCTGTATACGCCGAAAGAAACGGTAGCTTACAGGCAGCATAAGGACAATAACCCTTATGAGTACTGGATAAAAAAAGGCGATTTGATAGCTTTAGACGGAAAATATGTAAATTTTGAACGCTTCTTAGACCATGCGGTAGAACTGGACGAAAAATACAGGATAGAACAGATAGGCTTCGACCAGTGGGGAAGTACAACAATCATAAACCGATTAGAAGACCGCTGGGACGTTATCCCAATAGGACAGGGAACTAAGACTATGACACAGGTTATTAACGATTTTGAGAACCTATTAGTAGACGAAAGGCTGGTTATTGCAGAAAATGAGTGCTTCCGATTTATGGCGAAAAACTGTATAGCAGTTTACGACGAAATGTTAGGAGTCAAGTACAGTAAGAAGAAAAGTAAATTTAAAATCGACGGTGTAATAGCCATGCTTATGGGCTTGCTATTGTGCATCGAAGAAAATGGTATTGAACACTATAACCCGGTGGAATACCTGGACGCGATGTAAGAAGGAAAAAATATGCTTAAGAAGTTAAAAAACATGAAGAAAAAAATAGTGATCGCAGACGGGCTATTATTGGCAGCTATGGCGGTAGTGTTTGGGACGACATACGACATAAACCCGCATATCGGTATGTATGTTTTAGCTGCTGAGCTGGCAGCAGTCGCGATTATGATAGTAAGGAGCGGTAAAAGTTAATGTTTTTGGATTTTTTGGAAAAAAGAAGCGAAGAAGTAGACGATACGCCGCGACTTACGGACGAAGAAAAGCTTTTTTTAAAGGTTTTCGGGATAGAAGAAGACCAACCAGTGGCGGCAATGAAGGAAGCAACCTACTTTACCTGTATAAAAAAGCTGTCGGAAGCAGTGGCGAAAACGCCGCTATATCTTACCCAGGACACGGAAACAGGCGAAAGAAGGGCAAAAGAACACCCGTTATATGAGCTTTTGAGTTTAAGACCAAACCCGTATATGACGGCGGTAGACTTTTGGAAGGCAATAGAAGCCACCAGGCAACACGAAGGAATAGCCGGAGCGGTAAAAGTGTACGGAAGAAAAGGAAAAATAGAAGCTTTGTACCCTTGCACGATAGAAGGAATCACTATAGACGATGCGGGTGTACTCAGATCAACCAAAAAGCATAAAGTTTTAGTTGATTTCAAAGTACCAGGTACGGGAATGAATGAAAGCGCCTTTTATGAGGATTTGCTGATATTCAAAGGCTTTACTATGGACGGAATTAACACGGAAGCGGTAAGGACTATCGTAAAAAGTACGATAGACGTACAGATTAAAGCACAGAATTACCTTAACACGTTATTTGATAATGGATTGACTAACAAAATGGTAATACAGCTTACAAGCGACATAAGGGACGAAAAAGAGCTTAAAAAGATACAGGAAAAGTTTGGAAAACTGTACAGCAAAGGAAAACGTATTTTTACAGTTCCGGCGGGATTTAATGTACAACCCGTAAATTTATCCCTGGCAGACGCACAGTATGAGCAGATAAGAAGAATGTCTATAAGTCAGATCGCGGCGCTATTTGGTATAAAAATGTATCAGCTTAACGACTTGAAAGACACAAATAATAATTCGCTAGAACAGCAGCAGTTAAGCTTTTTGGTGGATACACTGCTTATCCTGTATGAATCTATCGAACAGGAAGTAACGTGGGGCTGCTTAACAAAAGACGACAGGGCACAAGGATATAAAGCGAAGCATAACACAAATGTTATTTTGCGTTCTTCGCCGGAAACCCAGCAAAAAATATTATGCGCTTACGTGGCGGGCGGAATCATAAAACCGAACGAAGCCAGGTTAGAGCTTGGAAGGGAAACTACAGAGGACGGGGACGACCTTATAGTAAATGCTGGTGTGCTTAAGCTTAAGGACTTAGGAAAGGACACAAAGGGAAATGCCGGAGAATAACACACACAGTACAGAAGATGCGGCGGAAATCCAGGAAAGAAGAAATTATGTAGCGTACCAGGGGATACCGCTTGAAGTGAGAGCAGCAGAAGGCGAAGAAAGCCGCACGATTGGCGGTTATGCAGTTAAGTATAATACGCCTGTAGTTATTACTGACCGCTGGGGCGACAAATATTTAGAGGAAATCGCCGCGGGGTGCTTCGATGAAAGCTTAAGCAGATGCAAAGAGAACGGCAGCGAGATAAAAGCGTTATGGAATCACGACACAAGCCGACCACTTGGAAGCACGAAGACGGATACACTCAGATTTAACATGGGGGATACTACCGGGCTGAATTACGACATTGATTTACCTAATAACACATGGGGAAACGATGTACGGGAAAGCGTGAAGCGTGGAGACGTAGACGGTAGTAGCTTCGGTTTTATCTGTTTAGAAGATAAATGGAGCAAAGTACAGCACGAAGGCGAAGAAATGTACAAAAGAAGTGTTGTAAAAGCGGAGCTGTTGGAAGTAAGCCCGTGTACGTTCCCAGCTTATGACAGTTCACAAATTAACTGTAGAAGCTTTGAACGTATGAAAGCAGATACCAAAGAAGAAAAACGGCTGGAAGAGCTGAGAAAAGAAGCGCGACTTTTGGAAATCGCAGACGAAAATAACAAGGAGTAACCACATGACAGTACAGGAATTAAGAGAAGAGATTGTACAGAAAACAGAGGAAATTAACGGATACCTGGAAAGCAGAGACGCGGACAAGGCAGAGGAAGCTTTAGCAGAAAAGAGAAAATTACAGAAATTGCTTGCGGTAAGAGAAGCAGAGGACGACGAAGAGCGGGAAGACCTGGGAAGGCAGAAGAAACAGAAAGAAAGCAGAACAACAAGAGTAGTAAGCGAGCTGAGAGCTGCCGTGAAATTTGCTTTACACGGAAAGGCAGCACTGACAGACGAAGAAAGAGCTGCCGTAAATATTGACGGTAACGCCGCTATTCTGCCGGAACAGTTCGTAAACGATATCCAGGTATTAAGAGCGGGATTCCCGAGCCTTAAAAACCATTGCCATATCATTAAAGCAAGTTCTAATCATGGTAAAATGCCGTTCGCAAAAATCGGCGGTAAAAAGCTGAAAAAGTATAAATCTGGTACAAAGCTTACAGGAGAAGCAGCAAATACAGAGGATATCCAGTACAACATTGAAAACTACGGCGCACTTGTACCGATCGCGAACGATTTACAGGAAGACGAAGCTGTTAATATCGTACAGGAAGTTATTAAGCCGGACTTCGCAGAAGCTGGGGTTAATACTGAAAATGATGAAATTATGCAGATTGTAGAAGGAAGTGCAGTAGACAAGTCTACAGGTGCGAAAGATTGGAGAGATGTAAAGAAAATCATTGACGGAGTATTACCTACACTTCGAGGAAGAGTAGTAGTAATTACAAATCTTTCCGGCAGCGTGTACTTGAAGTCCCAGGAAGACAAGAACGGAAGAAACTTAGACCTAGTTAAAGAAGTAAATGGTAAGGAATATTTCCAGGGTAAAGAACTTATTACGCTGAGTGATGAAGACATTACAGCGAGCGCTACAGGAAAAATGATTTTTTATGTAGTAAACCTGTATGCCCTGGTTAAATTCTTCGAGAGAAAAGGCTATACAGTGTCTACGGATAAGTCTGTATTCTTTGAATCTGACGAACTGGCGCTGAAAGTACAGGAGCGCTTTGACTGTGAGAAACTGGACGACAGAGCAGACTTTAAAATTGAGTTCGCGGCAGCGCAGGCGTAGCTTATGGCGATCACATTACAGGAAGCGAAGGAATATTTAAGGGTAGGCTATGACGATGATAACGACTATATCACGGAGCTTATAGATATATCCGAAGCTTATATAGACGGTTGTGTGGGTACTGCATACCGGGAAAAGGATAAATACAATAGCGAAGAAGAATATAAGAGAGGTTGCAGACTTGCAACCCTCTTACAGAAGAAAGTAATAAGCGATATGTACGACGTAAGAGGAACTACAGTAAGCAATAACACGAAACAGGATAAGATAACACAAACTATCCTGGATAAGCTAGCGAATGTGGGGTAGGTAAAATGTATGTAATGATACAGAAGCGGCAAAAGACCGTAGAAAAAGGACGACCAGTAGAAAAGTGGGACGAGTACTTAAAATGCTGGTGTGAAGTAAAGAGCCTGTACGGGAAAGAACTGTATACCGCCCTGGAAGCAAAGTTAGAAAATGTAATGAACTTTGAAACGCGATACTGCAAAGCCCTGGAAGCCTTAAATACAAAGGAATACCGGGTAGTATGGGGCGAACGTATATTTAAGCTTATCAATGCCGATTACGGCAAATACGACCGCCGGAAAGTGGTACTTAAAGGGCAAGAAGTAGTATGAGTTTTAATATTACTATGGATTTTTTGGGACTGGACGAAGTGCAGCGGGAAATAGAAAGGCTTGCTACAGCGTCGGAACTGAAAGACCTAAATAAAAAGATTGTAAAGAAAGCCGGGAAAGTCGGCTTAGAAGAATCGGAAGGGCAGATAAGGAAGAAAGCATACAGTAAAAACCCTATGAAATCCGGGCGGCGCGGCAGCAGGACGGGGCAGCACGCGGCGGATAATGTCCCGGAGAAGGGAACGACACAAAGCGGGAACTATGGAGAAGTCATAGGCTGGGAAAAAAGCGATACTTCGCCATTTTTCTACATGAAGTTCCATGAATGGGGTACGACGATGCATAAGCCTAAAAAATTCATGCTGGAAGCAGCGCGCCCGACATATCGCGCACTAAAGAACATAGCAGAAGAAGAATACGAGAAAGTTTTAAAGGAAAAGTTAGGGGGATAATATGGCACTTCTGAGTGAAGAAGAAAAGCAGCAACTTAAGCAGATCATGGCGGATTATCCGAATAACGAAGACCTGGATTTAACGGCGTATATAGCAGACGTAATAGGTATAACGGGAAAACACGTAGAAGAAGGCTGGTATAACCAGGATATAAACGATACCCATATTACTTTTTACTATATTACGGATACCGACGCGAACCATAGCGACGATAAGAACGAAGCAGAAGAATACTATATACAGGTAGATATATGGAGTGAAGAAGATTGTTTTCTTTTGAAACGGAAAATAAAGAAATTACTTAAGAAGGCGGGCTTTACATATTTTGCGGGAAATGATGATTATGAACAGGATACGAAAATATACCATAAAGCAGCGCGATTTTATTTTTTGATAAATACCGAAGGAGAAGACTAAGGTAATGAAAGTCCAGGAAAATAAACAGACGATTGAGAGAAGCCGAGTAGTAGGCTTAAAGGATATCTGTGTAGCGGAAGTTACTACAAACGATGCTACGACCTATGCAGCAGACACACCTACCAGGCTGGCGAAAGCAATCACGGCAACTATTAAAGAGACATTCGAGGTAGAGTACTTATACAGTGACGACGAAGTAGAGGATACTACAGAAACATTTGTAAAAGCAGAAATTGAGTTGGAAGTAAACAGACTGACACCGGGCGACTATGCGTTACTGTTTGATTCCCTGTATAAATCCGGCTACCTGGTAAAATCAGAGAGCGACAGAGCGAAGGAAGTTGCTTTAGGATTCCGGGCAAAGCAGAACAACGGGAAGTACGAATTTGTATGGTACTATTGCGGAAAAGCAGAACACCCGGAAGAGTCCTACGAGACAATCAAGGACAAGAAGACCGCTCAGACACAGAAGATTACATTTACTTTCTACGCAAGAAAGAAAGAGGATACCGTAGACGGAAAAGCAAAACGCTTCTATGCGCTTAAGGTGGACGAATCACAATTACTTGAAGAACATGCAAACGCTAAAAAAGCTATTGCGGAATGGTTCGGGGCGGTACAGGAATACAAAGCAGATGTAGCAGCGTAAAAAGAGAAAAAAGGGGCGGTGTCATATTCTGACACCGCTAAGAAGGTGCGAATATGAAAATAACAATTAACGATAAAGAATATGAAAGTGGAAAAATTACAAGAGAAAAATACAGATCATTTTGTGAGACATTCGACAGCTTTTTAAAGAAGGAAGTTGCTTCTATGGTTTTCACAGACGAAGACTTAGATAAAATGATTGAATCTATCGTAGTGGTATACGGAAATCAGTTTACATTTGATGAAGCCAGCGACGCGCTGGACGAAATCCCGGATATTCTGCTTAATTTCTCACTTATCAATGCGGAAATTTTGAATAAGAGTAATTTACAGGCAGAGAAGACAGCAAAGACCGGGAAAGCAAATATTATTACAATCGGCGGTAAAGAATACGATTGCGGAAAGATTGGAAGAAAGAAATATAAAGCCTTCCGCGAGGTATACGAAAGACTGACACGCCCGGAGAAGCAGACCTATACAGACGCGGAACTGGACGAAATGATTAACACTATTGTACTGGTGTATGATAATCAGTTTACTTTTGAAGAAGCGAACGAATCTTTAGAAGATGTTTCAGAGATTATTTTTAACTTCGGACTGATTAACGCGAATATCCTTAAGAAGCTTAAGGACGAAGCCACGGGCGCAAAAAAAAATTTAAGCTCACAGGTGTAATAGACTACTGCTTGGAATGTGAGGAAGGAGAAAAAAGGCTATACAGAATCACGACATACGCTTACCGAAGATTTATAAAGCTTATGGAGAGAATTAGCTGTACTGATGATGAAGACGACTTATTAGAGCTATACGCTGCCGTGATACAGGTTGTATTTAACGACAGGGTAGAGAATGAAGAAATAGAACGGCTGGACGTAGCAGACATTATAGATACGTTTGGAGCGATAGTAGAAATCATAGATATTTCTGTCAATGAAAAAATACGGTATCTTGGTACACTTTTGGGCGGAGTGCCGGAAGAAGACCAGGGTAGCGCGTTCGATGAATACGACCAGGAAAATGGATATATCGAAGAGACGACGCAGGAAGAAATATGGAGATCATACGGGGACAACCTGGACGCTATCCTACAGATATGTATAAAGAGTATGCGAAACAGCTATAAGGAGTGCTTAGAATCAGATTTAAGCGACTTATTGGACTACGTTGTATTTCAAGTCGAATATGACCGGGAAAAGTAGACATAAGGAGCGTAATAAATGGCTGGTGCAAGTCTCAGAGTAGGGGCGAATACAAGCGAGTTTACCAGTCAAATGAAATCAATGCTTACGCAAATGAAGCTTGTTACCAGCGAATATAAGGTAGAAGCGGCACAAGCGAAAGCATTAGGAAGTCAGACAGATTTACTTAAGGCTAAGAAGACAGAGCTTACAAGTAAGATTAAGCTGCAAACGGACGCAATTAAGCTACAGCAGACCAATTTAACAGCTCAGAAGCAGAAGCTTACAGAACTGATAGAGAAGGAAGACAAGGCAAAGCAGAAGGTAGCAGAGCTTACGAAAGCCCATGAAGATAGCGTTAAGGCGACTGGAAAAGACAGCGAGGAAAGCCGAAAACTAAATGCACAGCTAGAAGAAGCAAAAGAAGCACACGCAAAGGCTACAAATGCTGTAAAGAAACAGGAAGACGCAATAGCGAAGAATACGGTTAAGCTGAATGAATCGAAAGCGGCACTTACTGAGCAGAATACAGCATTAAAAAATACAGAAGAAGAATTAACGAACGCCGAAAAGAAATGGACTGTTTTCGGACAGGAAATAAAGACGGCGGGAAGCAACATGGACGAAGCCGGGAATAAAACTATAAGCCTGGGCGACGTTATTAAGGCTAATCTTATTTCTTCCGCGATCATCAACGGAGTAAAAGAGCTTGCCAACGGGATAAAGGAACTTGCGAAGGGCGCGATAAGCGTCGGCATGGACTTTGAAAGCGGCATGAGCCAGGTAGCGGCTACTATGGGTATGACTACCCAGGAAATAGCCGGGGGAAGCGAAGCTTATAAAAAGCTGGAAAATGCAGCGAAGGAAGCCGGGAATACCACCCAGTTTAGCGCTACCCAGGCAGCAGAAGCCCTTAACTATATGGCACTTGCCGGATATGATGCAGACAAAGCAGTAGAGACATTACCTACAGTCTTGAACCTGGCAGCAGCGGGCGGAATGGATTTAGCGACAGCTTCCGACATGGTAACGGACAGCATGAGCGCACTAGGGGACAAAGCCGGAACTACAGAAAGTTTTGTAGACAAAATGGCGAAGACCTCACAAAAGAGTAATACCAGTGTGCAGCAGTTGGGCGAAGCGCTGCTTAGCGTAGGCGGAACGGCTAAGAGCTTAGCGGGCGGAGTTACCGAAGCGAATACCGTATTAGGAATATTCGCGGATAGCGGAACGAAAGGAGCAGAAGGCGGAACAGCATTACGAAACGTAATTTTAAGCCTTACAGCGCCGACGGATACCGCAAAGAAAAAAATGCAAGAGTTAGGGCTTAAAGTCTTCGACGCAAACGGGAATATGCGCCCGTTAAATGAGACTTTCCAAGACCTTAACGGAATCCTGGGAAATATGACCCAGGGAGAGCAGACAGAAGTATTAAACACAATCTTTAATAAAGTTGACCTTAAGAGTGTAAATGCTTTACTTGCGAACAGCGGCGAGCGGTTCAATGAGTTAAGTGGATACATAGAAAATTCTACGGGCGCTGCCGAACAAATGGCGGCAACGATGAATGATAACTTACAGGGTAAAATTACGATATTAAAGAGCGGGCTGGAAGGGCTTGGAATTGCTGCTTATGAAAAGTTCGAGACACCGCTTAAAAATGCAGTAACAAATATTACGAACGTAATAGGAGATTTACAGACAGATTTAACGAGCGGGGAGCTGAGCGGCGCGCTTGATAAGATCGCTACAGGTTTCGGAAACCTGGTAGAAAAAGCCAGTGAAATTATTGTAGCGGTATTACCTAAAATCCTGGAAGGGCTGGGCTGGATTGCAGACCACGGCGACACGATAGCCAGCTTATTAGCTGCCATAGGAGCGGGATTTGCAGTATTTAAGGTAGCGTCGATAATTAACGGAGTAGTAACGGCTATACAGGGACTTACGGCGGCAGAAGTGGCGCTAAATGCCATACAGAAACTTGTTAATATAACAATGGCTGCTAATCCGATGATGTTAATTATTACGTTGGTTGCTACACTGGTAGCGGCTATAGTCGGATTTGTGGCGACAAATGAAGACGCAAGAGCAGCGGTAGTAAATGCCTGGAACATCGTAAAAGATACGGTAGGAAAAGTAATAGGAGAAATTGCAAAATTCTTTACAGAAACAATACCGAACGCGCTAAGCAAGGTTGTAGATTTTGTAAAAGATAACTGGCAAGATATTCTATTATTCCTGGCGAATCCGTTCGCGGGTGCGGCTAAACTGCTGTACGAACATTGCGAAACCTTCCGAAATATTGTAGATAATATCGCTTCATTTTTCCGGGAGTTACCGGGCAAGATTTGGGACGCAATCCTGGGAGCGGTCGAGAAGATAACAACCTGGGGCGAAAATGTAAAGACAGCGGCGACCCAGGCGGCAAGTAACGCGATAACGAGCGTTGTAACATTTTTCCAGGAGTTACCGGGAAAGATTTGGGACGCAATCCTGGGAGCAGTTACGACAGTAACGACCTGGGGCGAAAATATGAAGGCAGCAGTTGTACAGGCTGCTACTGAATTTGTAACAAATGCAATAGCATTTTTCCAGGAATTGCCGTATAAAATCGGCTATGTAATCGGTCAAGCAATCGGGAATGTAGTACAGTTCGGTATTGACCTGGTAACATGGGCGACTATAGAAATACCGAATTTCATTAACACGGTAATAACATTCCTGGTAGAGCTTCCGGGCAAGATTTGGGACGCGATAGTAAGCACGATCACAAATATACAGAACTGGGGACAACAGGTATACACACAGGCAACTAATTATATACAGAATACTATTACGACAGTCGTAAGCTTTTTATCCCAGCTTCCGGGGAAAATTTGGAACGCGATAGTAAGCGCAATTACAAATATGGAGAACTGGGGGCAGCAGATGTTAAGCCAGGCGAAGACGGCAGCAATGAATATTTTGAGTAATGTATACTCAACACTGTCTCAGATGCCGGGCAGAGTTTGGAACGCAATACAGGGTGCTATACAATCTGTAGCAAACTGGGGAAGCGGACTACTGCAACAGGGAAGAAATGCAGCGAGCCAGTTGGTAAGCGCTGTAATCAATGGTGTAGCTTCCTTACCGTCACAAATGGCAAACGTAGGCTACAATATCGTAACGGGTGTATGGAATGGTATATGTAATGCCGCTGGCTGGTTTAGACGGCAAGTGCAGAGCTTCTTTAGCGGAATTGTAGACGGTGTAAAAAATGCACTGGGTATACATTCGCCGTCCCGGGTATTCCAGGACGAAGTAGGTAAGTACATGGCACAAGGAGCGGGCGTAGGATTTACGAACGAGCTTGGTAATGTTGAAGAAGACATAGATAAGAGCCTGGGAACACTTACAAAGAAAGTAGCGAAGATAACACCAGTAACAGAGGTTAAGCAGAGCGCGAAAGTAGTAGCACTGAACAACAGAGTAGATACTACAGAATTTACGGACGATTCCGAAAAGACAGTAATTGTAGAAATTACGAATATTACGGAGCTTGACGGAAAAGAGATAGCACGAAAGACGACAAAACGAGTAGTTAAGAATGTAACGAAAGACCAAAAGAGCAAGCAGAAAGCGAAAGGGGCGGCATAATGAACGGTGTATATTACACAATATACAACAATATTAGGGACAGAGACGCGGGCGTTAAGCCCGTGAGCCGCCCTAATATCCCTACAGCAGAACAGGAATACGACGAGATAAAAGTACCGGGAAGGGACGGGAATTTATACAGGAAAAAAGGAACATTAAAAGATATTCCCATTGAGATTACTTATAACTTCCTGTCAGACGACCCGGAAGACTGGGCGGAAGATTTCAGAAGCATAAAGCGGCGCTTCCTTAAGGAAAGTACAGGGATGCTTATGTTTTCAGACGACCCGGGCTATTATTACAAAGTGAAGAAAATTGAAATAGGGACAAACGAGCGCTTAGCGAAGCGTATCGGGAAATTCCAGGTAACATTTACTTGTGAAGGCTATATGTATCTGACAGAGGGAGCAGAAACCAGGAACTTAAGCGATACACTGTATAATGCTTTTGAAGAGTGCGAACCAGTGTATGAGATCGCGGGGGACGGTGTATGTACACTTACTGTAAATGGTACGAAAGTTACGGCGAATATCGGCGGGAAGCTGGTAATAGATACCGGGCTGAAACTTTGCTACACGGCGTTGAAGGAAACGGCAAACAGACGGCTTACCGGGTATTATGAAGATCTGTATTTAAAAGAAGGGGAAAATACATTTAGTGTAAGCCCTGGATTTACAGTTAAGATAAAACCTAACTGGCGGTGCAGATAAATGATAGAGGTATACGTTAAAGGTAATGAGGACTACGGAAGTAACGGAGATATGACCTTAACGCCGACTACGTGCGAAGTAGAACTTACTGTAGAAGGAGTAGCAGAGCTTACCTTAGAACACCCTATAGACGACCTGGGGCGCTGGGAATACCTGGTAACTGATAATGTGATAGCAGCACCTACGCCGTACTCAAAGAAGCAGCTTTTTAGAATCTATGATTATACGAAGACTGAGACAGAAGTAACGGCTTATGCAAGACATATTTTCTATGATTCTGCCGGGGAAATGCTGGTAGATGTAAGACCGACGGACAAGACCGGGCAAGAAGCGTTAGATATAATCTTAAGCGGTACGAAGTACAAAGCGAAGAGCAATATTAAAACGCGATCCACGGCTTACTATATCCGTAAAAATATAATGGAAGCAATCGGCGGGGATGACGAAAATAGCTTTATAAATCGCTGGGGCGGCGAAAGAATGTATGATAATTTTACCGTTATCATAAATGACCGCCTGGGCGGGGACTATGGAGCGTGTGCAGAGTTCGGGCGGAATATGACCGGGATAGAAGCAGATATAAGTATAGACGATGTGGTAACACGAATTATCCCGGAATCGTACAACGGGTACACCCTGGAAGGGGAAGAACCGTGGGTAGATAGCCCACTTATAGGAAATTACGCGAATCCCAGGGCAGCAGTGATTAAGTTTGAAGATGTTAAGCTGCTGGAAGACTGCCAGGAAGGGGAAGAAGGTTTTAGCACCCTGGAACTTTTAAGGGAAGAGCTTAAAAGGCGGTGCGAAAAAGAGTACGAAAACGGACTTGATAAGCCGAAGGTAAATTATAAGGTTGACCTGGTAGAAATTGCGGATACGGACGACTATAAAGACTATAAGAAACTGACGACAATAGGAATAGGCGACGACGTATTAACCAGGGATAGAAAACTTAAGATAAATGTAACTGCAAGATGTATAAGACTGGTGTATGACTGCATCGAAGAGGAAAATACAGAGGTTGAGCTGGGGAATTATACAGAAAATTATTTTGATAAGACAACCAGCGCAGCAGACATTATACAGAAAGTAACAAGAGAAGACGGGACGCTTAAGGCAGAAGAAGTATACGGCAAAATTGACGCTGTAAAGGCACAATTAAAAGCCCAGCGCGATATATCACAACCTTCAGAAGTAAGGGCGGTACTGTTTGAAGACCTGGTAGAAGGAAGCCCGACTTACGGGGCTATGTCTATCGGTACAATGGGATTCTGTATTGCGTCAGAACGTACAGCGGACGGGAAAGACTGGGACTGGAAGACCTTCGGAACTGGAAGGGGATTTTATGCGGATTATGTATGTGTCGGACAGTTGGACGGCGCACTGATAAGGGCAGACAGTATACAGGCGGAATCTATAAGCATTAACTATAGAAAATCCGTAGAATCCCACATAAGCGAAGCTGTGGATACGGTAGAGAGAAATTATAAAAATACGATTGATGAACTTAAGAGCGATTTTAAAAAGACCTACACAACATTTCAGTATGTGGACGAGACAGCGGGAAGCCTGGCAAGCGAAGCGGAAACGAACGCGAAGGGCTACACGGAAGAGCAACTTAAGAAGTATGTAACCATTGTAGAAATGGGGACAAAGATAGACCAGACAGCAGAAGAAATTAAGACCGAAGCCAGTAAGACATATACAACTTATAAGTATGTAGATGATTCAACGAGCAAAGCAGAAAGCAACGCGAATAATTACGCGGATACTGTAGGAGCTGGGGCTAAGAGCTATACAGACGAACAGCTTAAAAAATATGTGACAACTACCGAAATGACTACGGCAATAAGCCAAACGGCGGAGCAGATCAAGACGGAAGCGGAAAAGACATATACCAGTTTTGAGTATGTGGACGAAACGGCGGGCAACCTGGCAGACGAAGCAGAAGCGAACGCTAAAAGTTACGCCGATGAAACAGCAGCAGCGGCAGCAGACCAGGCATTAGCAGACGCAAAGGCAGACACGGACGGAAAGCTTAAGAATTATGTTACGCAAGTAAACATGAAGACATCTATAGACCAGTCGGCAGAGTCAGTTAAGACCTATGCGAAAAAGGCGGTTGATGCACTTAAGCATAATTATATTGAGAATGGAACTTTTGAAAGCGGAAACCTGGACGGGTGGAAGCTGAGCGACAGCGAAAATATAATAGCCACAAACGACGAATACTTAGGAAATGTAGCAAGCATTACCAGGGGAACGTCTAATATTTATATGTATCAGAGCTGGAAGCTGAAAGCCGGGACATATACGGTAAGATTCAAAGCCGGGGCGGACTTAAGAAGTATAAGTAAAGCGAGAATTAGGGTATCACTTGGCGGAATCAGCTATTATACAAAAGCCGGAGAGCTGGACGACGAAGTATTTAAACAGTACGAAACGGAGATAACTATAAGCTCAGCGGGGACAAAGTACTTTTATGTGTATAACTATGTGGATAACACGACGGTTTATATTAAAGATGTGGAAGTACTGGGGAAATATGAAGACCACGCCGAAGCACAATTTACAGTAGCAAATGACGCTATCGAAGCGGAAGTAAAACGGGCGGAAGGAATCGAAGACGAGCTTAGAGCTGCAATAAAGGTAAATGCGGGCAATATCACAAGCAAGGTAGAAAAGGGAGATATGGGAAGCTATATAACCCAATACTACAATAATGTGTTGATTGCATTTAACAAAGATTCTAAATATGTACAGATTTCCGCCGGACAGATCGCTATTTACAATGGAGAAGTAACAACAAAAGGCAAACGAGCAGTATTTGACCAGTCGGGAAATGCATTCTATAGGGATAATTATTTTGTAGGGCGAATAGGTACAAATGAGTGGAAGAGTAATAGTGCGCATAAAGGGCTTACGTTTGATTTGGAATACCAGGGGAAATATATGGCGTGGGCGCAAGAAGAAAGTAGCAGCGCGACAAGTTACGATACGATTTTATGCTATTCGAGAGCGAATAGCATTTATACAGAAAAGGGCTTACATTTTGGTTGTAATGTGTACGCACATGGTTGGAATCTGTATAACGCCGATCTAAGAAACACGTCATACGACGGCTATAGCAGTTGGACGGGGGAAATTCCGATAATAACAAAGATACAGGCGAATAGTGATGGCACTATTACGTGGTGGAGTTCATCAATAACTGTAAGAAATGGCGGCATAACAAGCGCCCCGAGAAGTTAGGAGAAAATATGGAAGAAGATAGATACTTAAAGGTTAATGAAGCGGAAAAGCCGAAAGAAGAAGAAAGCCCGGTAATAGAAAAAACCACGGTAAGACTTTTCAATACAGAAGCGGGCGAAATGAAAGTGGAAGAGGAAAAAGAAGTAGTATGAGCAAAGAAGAAGTAAAGACAGAAAGACACACAGAAACAAAAGAAGAAGCAATTAAGAACATGAGAAAAATAGTAGAGGTTGAGGAAGAAAACCACGTAGAGACAAAAGAAGAAGCAGTTAAGAGAGTAGCCGAGCCGCTTAGCGTTACTATTGAAAAAGCGAAAAAAGATATAAATACAGCGGTTATTATGGCGGAAAGAAATTACGGCTTACATTCAAGTATTACGGTGCTGATTCTTGAAAGTGTCTTAGCAAATGTACGCGCGGGAAATGCTACAGTAGCAGCTATGGAATTTGAACAGTACAAAGGGGAACTGTTGAAGAATGAATAAACAGATCACACGACTTACGTTAGATGTAGGCTTAAGAGATTCCTATAAAGTTGTATTCGCAAAGATGGGCGATACAGAACGCCGGGTAATTGCGGAAATTAAAGACAACGGAGAGGACTATAGCCTTGCTGGGGTAAATACTGTAGAAGTTCGCTGTAGAAAGGCGGATGGAAAACAGGTTACTAAAAATGCTACGAAAGATAACAATACAATCGTAATTGACATAAGCGGGCAAATGACAACTTGCAAGGGTACAGCTATTGTAGACGTAGTACTGTACGGAACTGACGGCGGCGTATTAAGTACAGCTAAATTCTATTTGAATGTAGACGACGGGGCGGTAAACGAAGACGATATTAAAAGCAGCAACGAATACGAAAGCCTTACAGATGCATTAAGAACGGTGGGACTTGCAAAGGAAGTAGCGAATACTGCATTAAATACAGCTAATGAAGCAGTTAAAACAGCAGAATCAGCTATGAAACAGATACCGGGTTATACTTCCAGGGCAGAGACAGCGGCGAGCAAAGCGGAAGAAAATAAAACAGCAGCGGCAAATTCAGCGAGCGCGGCAGCAGATTCTAAGGCAGCCGCCGGAAAGTCCGCAACAGCAGCGGCAAATTCAGCAAGCACGGCAGCAGAAAGTAAAACAGCAGCGGCAAACTCAGTAAAAGCAGCAGAAGCGGCAAAGACGAAGGCAGAAGACGTAGTAAAAGGGATTGCAGATACAAAAGCGGAAGCAATCGCGCAAATAGAAGCTGCCGGAGTAGAAGCCACACAAAATATTAAGGGATACACGAAGGAAGAAACAAACGCACTCTTAAGAGCTGCTGGGATTCATACCCAGGTAGGCGCGCCGATCTACGGGGTTAAAAGAGTATGGAACACGGAAAGCGTAAGCGATACCTGGGAACGTACAGACGCAAGCGTAGGCATGGAAGCAAACCCGACCATAGGGACAAAAGTAGGGAAAGACGACTTTTCTTATGTAATGCCGTGGGCGGGGATTGTATCTAAATGCTGTGACCTGGATACAGGGGAAACAATAGCGTATATCGGAGAACCGGGGTACGACCCAACGAAGTACATGGTACTTACAGAGTATCCGGGATATTATCTCAAACGCTGGCGAGACGATACATACGAATATGTACAGATTTCCGCCGGAGCATTTGACGGAGCGGTATATATAGAGCCGTGGGAGTGGGGACGCTACCCGTCTTCGCTTATGGGAAGTAAGCACGTATCCATGAGCGGAAAGCACCCGGATTGCAGAATAAATAGAGCTACGGCACGTGCGCGATCAAAAGCAGCCGGAGAAGGATACTACAGCATGGATAGTACAAGCTACTGGGCGTATAGTATGCTGGTTCTTGTGAAATACGCGAGTCTTAATACTCAAGAAAAAGTATGCAAGGGCTATTACTATTTGAGATACACAGACCAGGACAAGGCTTTAGTAGCGGAACAGAGTACAAACCGTATTGTTATCGCGCTTGCGACAGCAGCCAACGAATACCTGGTAGGAAATGCTGTGGAAATCGGTACAAGCCTGGGCGGAGCACAGGTAGCGAAGCAAAGACTAATTACAAGAGTGGAAGACTACAGCAACGGAAGCGTAACAGGGAAAGCAATCTATTTTGACGGCGACCCGGTAAATATTGCAGTAGGTAATATTATTAGTCATTGCGCTAATATATCGGGAACAACCGATAGCCTGGGAATGAGGGACGGCTGCTTAGTGAATGACGGTAAGCACGCTATGTTACTTTTAGGGCATGAGCATAACGGGCAGTATGCTTTTGTAGATAATGTGAACCGATACCAGGGGACGCTATATGTATGCTACGACAACACAGCGACGAAAGATAATGTAGGAGATACAGACCCGAATTATAAAGCATTAAGCTTTGCATTTCCTACAACGTCCGGCTGGCAGCTTTTGGAAGGATTTGACCCGGAACACCCGTTAGAAATGTGGTGCGAAAAGCTGGGCGGTTCTTCTGTTGGAAAAGGAAATGGGGCGTATTTATGGAGTAACAACAATGCCGCCTGGTACGTCTTGTGTGTCTTCGGTTTCGCGGGCAGCGGAGCTAACGCGGGCTTGCCTTACGTGCTCGCGTACTACGGTAGCGGTAACGCGTTCTGGTACGTCGGCGGGGTGCTTCTTAAAAAACGCCAGTAAGACCGGGGGTGTAACGGGGGCGGGCAGCCCCCTAATACCTAAAGATTTCCAGGAAAATGGAAGGAAAGGGGGAAAGTATTGAATTTGCAAAATGAAATGATATACTACCAAAAAGAAACGGCGGGAAGGAGATAGAAAACATGAAAGGATAGAGAAAATACATAAAAGGGATTTAGTGTGTAAGCCGCCTGGTACGTCTTGTATGTCTTCGGTAACGCGAACAACGGAGCTAACGCGGGCTTGCCTTACGTGAACGCGAACAACGGTAGCGGTAACGCGAACTGGAACATCGGCGGGGTGCTTCTTAATGCTTACAATGGAAAATATGAATTATTGCACACTATCTAAACACGGCGCAAGCTGTGACCTTACCAGAGTAACCGACACGGCGAAGGACTGGTAAAAATAAGCGACTGGCAAGGAACTATTAGGGGAAGACCCGGAAGCCGCTATTTACAGGGCGGTACGCCTTCGGGCGTATTCCGAATAAGCATTTAAGAAAGGGTAGTATATGGATAAGCCAGTAAATAAGAAACCAAAGTTAAAGAAACAAGAGATACTACCTAAAAGAGTTGGTGGAATCTACGAAAAAATCTACGAATATGAAAACATTAAAACGGCGATTAAGGCAGTATGCAGTAGCCCGAACGCCACAAAATCAAAGAAAAACGAAAAGACAAATGCAAAGCAACAGAAAGAAAAGTATTTAGGGGATATCGACAAATACACGAAAATGATACAGGCACTTCTGATAGAAGGCAGATATAAGCCGCGGAAGCTGAGAAGAAAAGAAATATACGACGGTGTGCGGCATAAAAAACGAGTGATCGCTAAGCCCTGTATGGTTGATAAGATTGTACAGCGGGCAGTATTGCAGATCATCGAGCCTATTCTAATGCGAAGAATGTATATGTATTCGTGCGCAAGTATAAAGGGAAAAGGCGGGATATATTGCAAAAGGAAGATTGAAAGAGCAATAGCCAGGAAGAACAGGAAGGGAAAGAAGTATAAGAATGTAAAACATACAAAGTACTGGGAAGCCATGGATATTAAGAAATGCTACGACAATATTTTACATTGCTTTTTGAAGTTCCGACTTATCAAAATGTTTAAAGACAAAAGGTTACTTGAATTACTGTTTATGTGTATAGATGTTTACTGGGTAAAAGAGACAGCAGCCGGGAAAAGAGGAATACCAATAGGTACGCCGTTCGGTCACTGGTTCGCTAATATCATGCTGACACCAGTAGACTTTGTAATAAAACATATTTTCAAGATAAAATACTATTTTAGGTACATGGACGATATGTTATTATTTAGTAGTAATAAAAAGAAGCTACGACAGTATGTAGCCTGTATCCGTGATGCACTATCACGAATAGGCTTGCACATAAAGAGTAAATTACAAGTGCACGCGACAAATGATAAAGGGAAACTGGGAAACAGACCAATAGACTTTATAGGCTATAGATTCTACCGGGACTGCACTACCTTACGTTCCAGTATATGCTTAAGAATAACACGAAGAATACGGAAGGTACGAAAGAAGCAGATACTTAACGGACACGATGCGAGAAGTATTATAAGCTATTATGGCTGGATAAAAAATACAGACTCTTACGGACTGAAAGTAAAGTATTTTAAGGATACCGTAAAAAGCGCAAAGGAGAAGATAAGCAATGGAAGCGGTAAGAATCAGAGAAGGCGTAGAGACAGAAGAGGAAGTACTGACAGGTGCGGCTATAGTCGAGAGACAGGCGGGGCGTGTGCGTGTACAGCTTAAGACGGATGTAGAGACGGTAGAAGAAACGGAAGAGAAACCGAAACACTACCGTTTTACATTGATTGAGTTTTGCACCCGTGAAACTGCAAAACTGGAAGCGCGCATTAACGGAAGCCTGGCTAAATGGATTGAAGAAGCCCGGAGAATTGCAGCGGAGAAAGCG
>ERZ838839.851-NODE-851-length-34912-cov-42.027914_pt1 | contig 34912 bp, 30 predicted proteins | sample MGYA00519909_ERZ838839 | MGnify/ENA primary metagenome ERZ838839 (study PRJEB31850, sample SAMEA3708843) | human gut metagenome | biome: human gut; feature: human-associated habitat; material: faeces | place: China | collected 2014 ... | reverse complement strand
AGCGAAGGTCGGTGTTATTATGCTTTAGTGCAATACGTCATTTTTGGACGCTTACGATGAATTTTTATTTTATTTTATCTATAATTCGCTTTGCTGTTGGTGCTCCAATGGTATTTACAACAGAATCTTTTATGGTTCTAATGATATTTTCTTTTATTGTTTCATACTTATTAAAGTTTTCTAGTTGATGTGTTGTTGTTGCATCTATTTCCATATCAGAAAAGACTTCAATAAGTATTGGCTGTTCACTCTCCTTTGATAGGAAAAATTTTAAAGCTTCTTGATATTCTTCATTATTGTGTACCGAATAATATTTAAATCCGACTGATTCTACCCATCCTTTAGCTGTATTATGATGGGCTGCACTTGTATGTAAATCCATTGTTGGATCTTTTAATAATGTTGTGCTATAGTGAAATTCACCACCTCCATAATTATTGATTAATAGAATTCTACATGTTTTGGGAATATGTTTTATTCTCATTGCCCCCATGTCATAAAAGAAACTGAGATCACCAATGATTAGAAAATTGAGAATAGAAGGATTAGATACTACAGCTTGTCCAATGAAAGAGGATAAACAACCGTCAATACCATGAGTACCAATGTTTGCATAAACTTTAATACTTCTATTTGGCAGACCAAAAAAGTTTACTAGACGTATGCTGTTGTTTATACTGAGATGTAATACAGAGTTGTCAGGGATTTTTTGGGCTAAATCTCTTATAACTGTATTATTAGAAAATTTTAATTCGGGGAACTTTAAATTGGATACATAGCTTTTTATAGAATTGATATATTCATCTGAACGTTCTATCTTATTATTAAAATGTTCAATAAAATATTGGAAAAAATATTCAGGACTACATTCAAAAACATTCGTTAGACTTTTATACATATCTACGATATCTCCACTTTCCTCAATACCCCAATGTTCAAATCGACCAGCTTTATTTCTTAAGTGCTGTTTAATTCCTGACATGATATTACTTCCTAGGCTTATGACAATATCTGGTATAAACTCTTCAAAAGATCCGTTCGACATAACGTGAGTATCGAAAGGAAGGAATGGGTTAATTGCCTCATTACATTCTATATTAGCCATATATTCAGCAAGTAGTACAGCTTTATATTTCTGAATAAATTGGTTAAGTCGTTGATTTAACTGTGGAGAGGTGTAATTATTTTGTCCGCAAACGATCATTATTTTTTTTGCGGAATTTAATTTTTGAGATAATTGTTCCCATATTTTTTTCTCAGTTTCTATTTTTATTCTATTTATTTTTCTAGCGGTTAAGCAATTTTTTTCAGAACAAACAGAAGCATATTGTAACATTGGAATATTAATTTGTACAGGACCTTTTCCATGAAAATGGGTTGCTAGAATAGCTTCGTTAACAAGTCTTTGGCAATGCCATATGTCTTCTTCTGTATGGATAATGGGGAGATTTACTGCTTTTTTCACAAATGTTCCATACATATTGACTTGATTTATCATTTGATCTTCTCGTTGGTCTAATAAAGCAGGATTTCTATCACTAGTTAAAACTATAAGTTGTGCTCCTTGGTGGTAAGCTTCTGCAATAGCTGGAAAATAGTTGCATGTTGCTGTAGATGAAGTACATGAAATAACTACTGGTTCATTTAATCTGAGAGAAATACCTAAAGCCATATAAGCAGCACTTCTTTCGTCAACAACAGAATAACAAGTAAAGTAAGAGTCATTTTCAACAGATTGTACAAATGGAATATTTCTTGTGCCTGCAGACAATACTAAATGTTTTATATTATTCTGTTTTAATAATGATATAATTATTTGATAATTTTTTAAAGGAGTATACATATGTAATTCTATATAAAATTAATGATTATGATTTAATGTTTAATGCTTGTTTTAAAAATTCATATCCTTTTTTTCTTTCTTCTTCTAAAACTTTATTTGCATAAGTAAAATCTATCTTTGGGGTCGTTATGTATGAAAAATCAGTATACGATTTGAGATGTCTGTTTTCTAATTTAGTAAGCTTGAGTATGCTTTCTAAGCGACTTCCGAAACTATTTGGATATATACTGATAAATTGAGTATTAACATTGATACTGAAGGCTGTAGCGTGGAAAGAGTCTGTTATCACTAAATCTGCATGATAAATTAAAGAAACAAAATCTAATACTTCTGGAATAATTAATGATTTTCCACATTTAATACATTGGTCAATACGAGTACAAAAACGGACTAACTTTAAACCTTTTCGTTTAGCAAACTCTTTGGCATATTTATCAAATTGAGAATTTGTATTTAGCTGGTATATTAATAGATATGGAGTTTTTATTTTTCTTTTTCCTGCATATTGTTTCCAAAAATCTCTTTTTAATTGTAAGGTGGGGTCTAATACATGAGAGACCTCAGAAATCCCTAAATCTTTGATAATATCTACACCTGAACTTTCTCGCACAGATATAGCTTGATATCGTTTTAATAGTTTTTTTGTTTCCTCTTTTTCCCATTTATCTAATTTTGATTTTCCAAAACTAGCCGAGTAAGCTATTTTAGGGATATGGTTAGGGACAAAACTGAGAAATAGAGGAGTTAATACACCACCATTCCATCCGCTATTCCAAGTTTGATCACTTCCGGTACAATAAATATCTGAGGTTATAGGAAATTTCTTAAAATCATCTTCTGTAGAATAACTTTGTTTTTGTACATTAAGATAATTGCGAAGAAAGTTGTTGAACTTTTTATCCATTAATAAGAAAGATGGATATAATGCACAAGTATAAAAGAATTTCTTTAATGGTGACATACCTTGACACCATGTTTCTATTTTCTTTTTATTTGAACAAGTATTTTCACGTAGATAGTTGATAAAATCAACTTCTAAACCTAATTGTTCAAAGATTTTTTGGGTTGCAAGTGCTTGTAATGCTGAACCGTAGTTACGTATATTCTGAAGAGTTATAACTGTTATTTTAGCCATATCAATAGATTTAGTTAGTTCAGTGCTTTAATAAGTGTCTCGGTACACGCAATAAGGCTATAGTTCTCTTTAATATATTGTAGTAAATCTGGTTGCTTATTTCCGTGATGAAGTGCCTCTATGCAGGCTTTTCCTATCTCATCTATTGATTTTGGATTTACTAAATAAGCTTTTCCTTTATAATAATCTTTAGGTGCTCCGTCATTCGTTAAAACAATTTCAGCTCCTTGTGCGGCAGCTTCTAGTGCAACCATTCCTACACCTTCTACTAAGCTAGGAAGTGCAAAAACTTTTGCTCGGGAGTACCATTTTACTAATTCCTTTTCGGATAGTAGACCGATATATTCTATATTCGAATGGCAATCAATAAGATCATGGAGCCATTTATGCTCTTGTTCTCCGTTTAATATACCACCTAATTTTAGAGGAAACTGATATTTTACTGCAGCTTCAATCAGTCTTTTTACATTTTTATTGGGTGCAGCTAAACGACTCATATGTAAAACAAACTCTTCTTTTATAGGCATTGTTTCAGCCATAGGAGTACGTACCGATAAGGGTACTATTTTAATTTTTTCACGAGGAATATCCAAACAATAACTGATATAATTAGCCTCAAATTCAGATCGCGCTAAAAACAGATCAAAATAAGGGGCAGAAATGTATAAATCGTGAAATGGGTTTGTTAGTCCAATCTTTTGGCAACCATAATATTTGCATAATATTTTATAGGGAATTTTCCCGATTGACGGATCAATGATTGGGGCTAATATTAATTTGTTTGGAAATCTTTTGAAATACTTAGTAAATGTTCTAAGAAATCCTCCAAATCCTAATACGATGATAGCATCATAGGAGTTCCAATCATGATTCTTCCAAAAATCAATCAGTATACATTCATGACCTAATTGTTCTAAGCCACTTTTCCACATTAGAGCTTGTATTTTAACTCCACCTGTTGGAGAAATTGCTGCTACTGGTTGTAATAATCCAATTTTCATTTTTTAATTAATGTTTTGGGATGACCTATTATATATTTAATATTTTAGATGCATAAGGAATAGTTTCTGTAAATCCTTTGTATGCATATTTATAATACCATGTGAATATTATTATAAATATTAGGATTAGTTTACTGGAAAATTTATTTTTATGGAATAATATAGGATATAACAGAAACTCTAAGATTATAAAATATAATGATAATCTTGATGCCCATATGCTAATGACTCCTAAAAGATTTGTAATAAAAACATTGTATTGATTGAGCAATGTATATAGTGGAATATAATTATTTTTTGTGTGTGAGAATTTTTTATATAAATAAAAAGATAATATCAGTAAAATTATATTGGTAAAGATACTAATAGTTGATACAACAGTGCTTGTATTATTACTAAGATACATTTCAAATTTACTAGATAATAATCCAATAGACATTATATAAGACAATATAAAATCATACAAAAGAAAAATCATTGGTAAACTGATAACATAAATATAAATCAAAGAATTAAGTTTTACAACTTGTTTTTTTCTTATATAATATAGTAGGAATAATGGTATAATAAAAGTGGTAGAGGTACTATGAGAGCATAATGCTAATGTTAAAGCTATTATTGCTGCTTTTTTGCGGTTTGTGATAAAAAAACTGAAAGACAGAAAGCATAATGATAATGCCATTGTCTGTCGCATTAAATTTAAAGATTCATTGTATAATATAAAATAATATAAAAACAGACCAAAAGTAATCGATAAATGTTTTTTTAAATTACTTAAAGCCCAATATATATTAATTAAAATAAATAATTCAATAGCAAATAAAATACCAAATAAATCAGAAGTTATTCTGCTGATTCCATAATTTAAAAATCCATAAATTGGTTCTAGTGTGTAGTCAGAGAAAAAATCTTGTATATTATGAGAAATAAGGGCTTTGTTAAATATGTTAACTACATATACATTTATGTCTGTTCCAATAGTATCATCTCTAAATCCAGCTAACAAAGCTGGTAATAAAATGGAAACTATTGAAAAAATATAGAATAAGACTTTATTTTTACTTCTTTCTGCTATTTTAGAAAAAAATAAGCTAAGAATAAATGTAATGATATATGGACTCATATATTAAATACTAAATAACTGAATAATTTGATATTTAATTTTTTGTTTTATAGATAAATTTAGTGTTTTGTATATCTCTTCTATTTTAGGACTTTTATACCACGATGAAAGTTCTTTCAGGCCATTTTTTCGAGCATATGTACATGCTACTCCATAAAAGCATAAGAATATAGATTTTTCAAATTGTTGATTATAAATTTTAAGATTTATATATTTATTCCAAATTAATTCAAGGTGCTTTGCTGATTGTATAGGGGGAAGCATGTATTTTCCTTTTTTGAATAGATAATGGTACCCAATTCCTGACATACTTTTTATAGATTCGATATATTGTAAATACTCTAGGACAAAGTTTAAATCTTCTCCATATTTCATTTCTTTATTAAATGAAATGTGATTCTTTTGTATGATACTGTTTTTATAAAATTTGCACCATGGTGAACGTAATATATCATTGTGGATATGTTGATTATAAAAAGATAAACATTGATTTTTACCTAAATACTCCTGATTATTAAGAATATAATAATTACTTCTGTCTCCATGATTTTGATAACCTATGATATACAGATCAAACTTTGTGTTAAAAGTAGGTGATTCTTCAAAAAAATGTGAGGTTATGTAATCATCTGAATCTATAAATGTGATCCATTTTCCTTTAGCATTCTTTAATCCTAAATTTCTGGCAGAACTAACTCCCCCGTTGGGTTTGTGAAAAACGTTTATTCTATAGTCTTTTCGAGCGTATTCATCACATATATATTGGCTATTATCAGTGCTTCCATCATCAATAAGTAGTAACTCAAAGTTTTTAAAGTCTTGATTTATGATGCTTTCTATACATCGTGACAAGTAGTTTTCTGCATTGTAGACTGGTATAATTATAGAAATTAAAGGATTCTGTATCATGGTAAGTTTTGATTGATATATTAAATGTATTAACGTAAATTTTTAAATTTAATCGGAAATGGTGCAACTTTTAGGAGTTGATTTTGTATTATTTTTATATCTATATTAGGTAATGATTGTTGGGAATGGTTATTGAATAAATTCTTCCATTGATTTTGGGTTAATAAACTATCTATATTAGTAAATCCTTCATATTCAGGAATATTTACGGAACTAAAATAATCTTTAAATTTAAATCCATCAGTATCAATGTATCCGTGTTTTATCCATAATGCTGGAATATTATAAGCATGTGAAACAATTATCCCATGTAATGATGTTGATAAGATATATTTACAACTCGTAATTTCTTGTATTATTTTCTTGACATCAAAACTTCTTAAATCAATTATTTTATATAGATGCGAATATTGGGCTTTAAAATATTCTGTTTCTTTTATATGTGGAATAATACCTATTTCAAAGAGTTGTTTGTTGCTTGGGGATATTAATAGAGGAACTAGTAAAGCTGGATCACCAAAGACATTACAACCTCTATATCCTTGGTTTATTAATTTATTATTTGTTAATTTTCCCCTAACTGCAAATATTTGTCCTCCTCTAAATATTTCATTCTCATTCATAAATCCGCTTCCCCATACTATTGAATTTTTATTTCCTAATGAAATAATAGAACCTATTCCAAGTATGTTCTTATCAAATGGATAGTTAATATGTACAGTTCTTTTTAATTGTAAAGTTACTATACATTTAATAAAGCTTTTTATTGCCCCCCAAGATCCTCTATAAAAATTTTTATGTAGAACTTCTTGTTGGCTTAATTGGTTTATAATATACGGGCTGAGAATATCTCCAAAATTAGGTTTATTCCAATATATAAGTTTGATTTTTGTTTTCATAATGTTTTTATTTCTTATAAATAAAATTATTTCTTAATTTATTAGTAATAAATTGCCGTTCTTCTTTATTAAACCCGAATAAATAAATACTAATTATTGTACTACTTGTTGCTATAATACAAAGAAATATAAATCCTATAAATGTATCTTTGATGTATAATGAAGCTATGAAAGGTAGTATAGTGGAAGTTATGCTAACAATAATAATGTTAAGATAAACTTTTTTTATGTATTGATGTATAGAGATACCAATCATTTTTCTTAATAAAAGAAGCCGGGCTATTAGGCAGCATTGTGAGATAAAAATAGCTATTACAATTACAATTTCAGGGAAAAAACCAAAATGTAAAAAAATATACGAAAGAGGTAGATTCATCATTTGTAAACCGCCAACAATAATTTGGTAATTACGTATTTTACCAGTTGCAAGCATAGCAGTTATTAAAGGGTGAGATATAGATTCACTAATGGCAAATATTAATATTAGTTGTACAAACGATGCTGTATGATTAGGAACGATCTTTAACCATAATTCTAATAAATAATGGGTATTTATTAAAATTGGTAGTGAAATAAAGAGGAGCATATAAAATGAAAAACGAGCTCCTTTAAATATTAGAGTCATCATATATTCTTTATTTGCTGTAGCATAAGATTTTGTGATTTGTGGATTTAGTGCTGTCATAAAATTTGTCACAAATTGATTAATAGTATTACTAACTTGAAAAGCAATACTTCGTGCTGCATTGACTGATGGTCCACAAAATAAATTAATAATAATATTACCTCCTTGGTCTCTTAATACAACAGAAGAGGCACCAATAAAATTCCATCCAGCAAAGCTGAACATTTGTTTCAATAGTTGTTTGTCCCAAATAAAATGGTAAGTGCACTCGCTGAAATGTCGCTTGCAGTAGTTACCATACGTAAAACGTACAATAAGTGCTACTATACACATCAGGATGGCGTAGAATATCAGTTTATCCATTGGCGATACTACAATGAGGTAGGCAATGGCCAGTTTTCCTATAGCTTCCAGAATACTGATGTAGGCAAATGCAGACATTTTTTCGTGGGCAATGATACTGGCATTATAAGGTACACTAATCAGGTTAATGGCAAAAGTTAGAATGGAAAACTGGAATACCCAATTGGCTGCTTCCATTCGTATTTCCGGTATGTTCATTTTTACATTCAGAAACCAGATACCTATCGTTTCGGCCAGTAGGATAATGATACCTGCCAATCCTATTTGAATGGTGACTGCTGATGAAAATATTTTGTTCAGGTTTTCTTGATTTCCTTTTCCTAATTCGTATGTGATAAATCGGCTAATGGAAGAAGATAATGATGCTGATACTACACTGAACATAGCTACTACACCTCCCACAACATTGTAAATACCGAAGTCTTCTACTCCCAAAGCATTCAGTACCACACGAGAGGTGTAAAGACTGACTGCCATCATAAACAGCATCCTTACATATAGTAGTAGCGTATTCTTCGCTATTCGCTTATTATTCTCTGTTGTATTTGTCATAAAGAACCAGTGTGGATTTTATTCGTTTGAATAAGTAAATAATAATGTTTTTAACATTTCAAATTTCTCTCCACCACTTCTCCGCCACCCATAAATGGAGTGAAAATTTCAGATTTTCCACATGGCGGAGAGGTGTGGAGAACAGGAAAAAATATACAACTCCGACATTTTGGTAGAAATGTATAGAGTTGTAAATCTGTTGTTTAATTTTTATGCTTGTCGGGGTTGTCGGGGTTGACAGCTATTTTCTAAACTTTTTATATATATGTGTGGAGAGATTTCAATTTCATATTCTCCACACTTACGCGTATAAGTTTTATAAAATAGGGTGACAACCCTGACAACCCCGACAAACCGGGGCGTTTTACGCGACTTGTATCGTTGGCTTACGCGATTAGTCGCGTTGCCTTACGATTCAAGTATCGTAAGCTCACGTGAATAGTCGCGTAAACTCACGCTTTATTGTTCTTCTGGAATCCGTAACCGTATCCATACCCGTAGCCGTATTTCTTGCCATAGCCGTAACCGTAGCTGTTCTTGCGCTTGGTCATGTCGATGTCGTTGATGACGGTGGCCAGTTTGGCAAATTTCTTTTCGGCTTTCAGCTCGTTGATATATTGGTATGCCACCTTCGGAGTGACTTCTGCACGGCAGACATAGAGACAGAGGTCGGCCACACGACTGACGATAGCTGTATCGGTCACGATACCGATAGGGGCTGTATCGAGAATAATGTAGTCATAATGTTCTTTGAGCTGGGCAATGGCGCTGTCGAGTACCGGGCGTGCCACCAATTCAGTGGGGTTAGGCGGTACGGCTCCTCCGGGTAGAATGTCCAGATTAGAGTGAATGTCCGAAGGTTGTACCAGAGAGAAGAGATCGGTATGTTCCGGATCGCTCAGGTAGTTGGTAATACCATGTTCACGATGTGAGATGTTGAATACACGGTTCAGACCGGGCTTACGAATGTCCATACCTACAATCAGTGTCTTCTTTCCAAGCAAGGCCAGACTGACTGCTAAATTTCCGGCTACGAAAGATTTGCCTTCACCGGGCTGGGTAGAGGATACGAGGATGACTTTTTCCTCTTTTTCCAGCATAAAGAGAAGATTGGTACGGAGTCCACGGAAGGTTTCTTCCATGATGTCGTTGTGATTCTCACGTACTACGATGGCTCCTTGTGCAGGTTTCTGACAGTGGGGGAGTTCGGCGATAAGAGGTACGGTAGTAAGCTTTTGTACATCTTCTGCATTTTCAATCTTATATTTAAACAGGTCAATCAGATAGATAAAACCGACGGGAATACCCAGACCTAAAATCAGAGCTGCCAGTGCAATGATTTTCTTTTTAGGTGCTACAGGATATTTATCGGGCAGTGCCTGTTCGATGATTCGTCCGTTCGTAGCAGTTGCAGCCAGGGTGATGGCATTTTCCTCGCGCTTCTGCAGCAGCATGATGTAGAGTTGTGCCTTGATTTCCTGCTGGCGGGAAATGGTGAGGAATTCTTTTTCCTGTTTGGGGGCATTGCTGATGCGTCCTTCGAATTTGCTTGCCTGACGGTCGAGATTACCCTTGGTGATGCGCAATCCTTCGAGTACACTGGCTACGGTAGTCTGTACGCTGTGACGCATGGCTTCGATGCCGGTCTTCATGTTTACTACGGCAGGGTTACTTTCTGAAGAGGTGCGGAGCAGGCGTTTGCGTTCGATAATCATGGTATTGTACTGATCGATGACGCTGCTCAGATTTTGGTCTTTCAAACCTACATTGGATGGAATGACTTCATCGGCATTGGCAGGATTGTTGATATAGTCGCGCAGGAATTCCACCAGACGGATCTGTGTCTGGTTTTCGATGCGGAGCTGTTCGTATTTAGAGTTTTCTTCCAAGGCTAATTTGGCATCGCTTGCCAGGTCGGTCAGTCCGGATTTCTGTTTGAAGTCGGCCAGCTGGCTTTCGGTAGTACCCAATTCGCGATTGATGATGGAGATACGGTCTTCGATAAAATCAGCTGTTTTTTGTGCCACTTCGTTTTTCTCGTCGTTGGCATCTTGGTTGTAGAAAGCTACAAGGGTGTTGATGAAATCGACCGCGCGTTGCTTGTTGCTGTTTTTTAAAGCAATTTGTGCGATGGTGGTAGTCTTGGATGTGGGTTCTACGCTAAGACCTTCTCCATAGCTTTTTGCTACGGCAGTAGGAGAGGCGACGTAGGTAATGAGCCGGATGTCTTTTGCCGGCTTGTCTTTTGCTTTCATTAGAGCCAAGATGCTATCATTGGGAGCAAAGCTGAAGACACCTACAGGGGTGGGCAATACGGCCGGAAGTGCATCGAACGTTTTTTCTTCCTCCATTTCTTCTTCATTGAGCATGTATTTCGCCTGTACACTCAATTTTCCCTCCGGAGTATAAACCATTTTCAGTCTGGCTCCTCCTTCCAGTTTCTCGGCTTCTTCCGGTGTAAGATAGACTTGTACGGGAGCATTTTTGTACAGAGGTGTGTTGTAACCGAAAGTGCGGTCTTCTGAAGTGGAAATGTAGAGTCCCAAATGGGTTACGACTTTACGAATGAGGGTGCGCGACTTGAGAATTTCTACTTCATTGTCGAAATTGTTGGTCATGGAGAGTCCTCCCATTCCCTGTAAAGCTTCGATGGCTCCATTAGCCGCTTTCATGGCATGCGTGCGTGGATCGTCTTCTTTTACCAGTACAGCGGCTGTGACATTGTATATTGGTGTCTGGAAGCGCATGTATACAAAGGCTGCGCCTAAGCAGATTATGACACTGGCTACAAACCAGGGCCAGTAGATGAGGTATTTGAAAATCAGACGATAGAGATTGAAGTCGTCTTCTTTTTGTTCCGGTGTATCGAATTGGTTGTTTTCGTTCATAGGTTTGTTCTAAGTTTGTTAGTTTTTTAGTTTTTAAGTTTGTTTGTGTAAGTTCTTAAGTTTGAGATTTAAGTTTTTGAGTTTTTTTATTTGCGTGTATAAGTTTTTGGTTTATTACTGTTTTGAGATTAACCAACTAAAAAACTTATAAACTCAAAAACTCATAATCAACCAACTAAAAAACTTAAGAACTTAAAAACTTACTTTTTATTTCACAATATTTACAATCAAACTGGCGATAGATACCAGAATGGAAGTGGCTGAAACGGCTACTGTTGTAGTGTTACCGATGTCGGAGTTTTTGGCCTTGGTTTTGTTGGGAGTGACGTAAAGTATGTCGTTTTGCTGCAGATAGAAGTAAGGGGAGAGTACAAGGTCGGATTTGGTAAGGTCGAGCATGACGATTTCACGTTTACCCTGTGCGTCTTCGCGGATGAGTTTTACATTGTCGCGTACTCCGTATACGGTCATATCTCCTGCCATGGCCAAGGCTTCGAGTACATTGACTTTTTCGTTGGATACGGTGAAAGTACCCGGCCGGGTAACTTCTCCCAATACGGATATTTTATAGTTGGCCATTCGTACTGTGACAATGGGAGTTTCTTTTAAGTAGGGTTTTAAGCCTTCTCGTATGAGGGCTTCTGCTTCATTTTTTGTCATACCGCCTACCTTGAGTCTGCCCAATACAGGAAAGTCGATTTCTCCCTGATTATTGACCAGGTATTGTTGCAGAGAAGGCTGGGTAGTGGTATTGATGTTTGCAATAGCTGCGTTGAGTGGGGTTTGTACCGTAAGATTAAAAGGAGCTGCAGCCTGTGGGTCTGTGGTATTGACCGTGATGCTAAGCAAATCCTTTGGCATGATCTTGGCATCGTAGAGAGGAATTTCTTTTCCGTAGGCGTTTACAGTTTCGGGATCCTGCATGTAGGGTACTTTTTTGTAAGAAGTACATCCGGTAAACAGGATGCCTGCTGTAGTGATTACGATAAAATGTTTTAGCTTCATATTTTTTTAAGTTCTTTAGATTTTTAGTTTTTAAGTTAGTTGACGAGGCAGTTGTTTAAGTTTTTTAGTTTTTTAGTTTGCAAGTTTGTTGATGTCCTCATACGCAAACTCATAAACTCAAGAACTAAGAAACTCATAACCTCTTGTCCCCTTGTCAACTTGTTTCCTTGTCAACTTGTTCCCTTTACTTCTGTTTTCCAAATACTCTGGCAAAGAACCCCTTTTTCTTGGGGATATCGTGGTAGCTTTCTTCTTCGTACTTGCGCATGAGGTCTTCGTAGGAAAGTTTTTGGGTGACCATTTCGTAGATGGTTCCCCAGTCGGGCAGTCCTCCGAGGTTGCGGTCGTCGATGAAGAGGTCTGCCTTGAGCTTGCGCGAGTAGTGTCGGTTGGCTCCTTTCTCTTCTTCCGGATAGTCTCGGTTGATGGCATAAAATTCAATGCCTCGTTCACGGCAGAAAGTAATGGCTTCGTCGAGTAGACGTCCTTCGCGTACAGTCCAAAGAATCAAACGATGTTTGTCCTGTTGCAAACGGCGCAGAGTTTCGAAGGCAAAAGGTATTTCTTTGCCTATTTCGGGATACTTGTGTTCGACAAGTGTTCCGTCGAAATCAATAGCTATAATCATAAAAAAAATAAGGATTTACTACAGGTCCGGGCACGCTTCGCGATTACCTGTCACATTTTTATTTGTAGAAAGGTAAATAATAGAAATATATTTTTTGCAAAAATAAATCTTATTCCCCGTACGGCAAAGGCTTTTAAGAAAAAATAAGGCGTTCCCGAAAGATTTGAGTTTTCGGGAACGCCTCATAAATAAGAATAATACAAACCTGTGTCTTAATATGCGTTTTTTTCACCGTGAATAGCATTGGCCACGGTACGATAAATGATGTAGAGATCGAGACCGAAGCTCCAGTGCTCAATGTACCAGATGTCACCGTGTACACGACCTTCCATGTCTTTCAATTCTTTGGTCTCACCGCGGAATCCGGTTACCTGACTCCAGCCTGTAATACCTGGTTTGACGAAATGGCGTACCATGTATTTGTTGATAAGTTTGGAGTATTCTTCGGTGTGCTTGAGCATATGCGGACGAGGACCTACGATACTCATATCCCCCAACAGTACGTTGATGAATTGTGGAAGTTCATCGATATTGGTCTTACGCATGATATTACCCCACTTGGTTTTACGCGGATCGTCTTTGGTAGCCTGCAGTGTATCTGCTTCCTTGTTGACCTTCATGGAACGGAACTTGTAGCAATAGAACTCCTTGTCGTTGAGCCCGTTTCGTTTCTGGCGGAAGAAAATAGGACCAGGCATGGTAATTTTTGTGATGATGGTCACAATTATTAATATAATAGGGAATAAGGTGCAAAGGAAGAGCAGAGAAAATACGATGTCGAATGCTCTTTTCATTGCTTTATTCTCAATGCGGCTCAATGGGTCCGGGCGCAAACTGAGGTAGGGTACATTACCAATGAGGTTAAAGTATACCCGGTTCTGCAGATAGTTGTGCAAGTTGGGGACACTGTAGAAGTGGACCAGGTTATTCTCGCAATAATTGATAATAGGGAGAATGATATGGCCGTATCTGGATGGCAGACAGCAGTACAGATAGTGAATATTGGAATGTTGTTGCAGATAGGAACATACCTGGTCGGGAGTACCTAAATAAGGACACTCTTTAGAAAATTCAGGATTGGGTTCAAAATCGAAATAACCGTATACGCGATGGCCTGTAGAAGGATCATCGGTAAGTTCATGATATAGTTCCCGATTGTTTTCTGTGCTGCCTACCAGTACTACGTGATCCAAATTTTTGCCTTTGAGACGGACTAATTTGATGATAGATCGGAATATAAGGCGATAAGTGATTATACAAATAAATAAAGTCAGTATGTACCCGGCGAAAAACCAGGAAAAAACATTCATATATTTGCCAATGCTGAGAAGAATGCCTGACAAAAATATGAAATAGATGACGGTGCGGAATACACGGGTCACAATCTGATAGGTGAAGACTTTACGAAGATGTAAAACGACTCCTCCTTTCAGCGCACAGATGAAATAGCACAAAACTAATGTGATATCTACTTGAAGTAGAGAGGCATTTAAAACATTGCTTCCTTTATTGATTGCCCAATAGTAAAATAGGATAAATAATCCTCCGCAAATGCATAAATCTCCAAAAACTACGCAGGCTTTAATCAGCCCACTGTAATGGGGGGTGTGGTGATAATCTGCCATGATGCTTTGTTTGTCTCTTTAAAAAAAGTTTTTTTTACGATTATTTACTAACTCAACGTTGCAAAGATAGGCTTTGTTGTTGAAAATCACAAGTAATTCTTTTATTGTTTTTAATAATGGACTTTTTCTTATTGGTTAATACATGTTAATTAAAAGCGTTTTTTTTGCTGTTTGTTATGTTACATAACATAAAACAGCTATCTTTGCATCGTGTTTTTCATGGTATTAGATTTAAGGTTAATGAAGATTGGGAGTCTGGGAAGATTCCCTTTTTTTATATCTGTATACAGATGAACATATTTCATTAATATGACAAATTAGGGTGGCGGGTTTACGGATAGACAAAAAGTGTCCGGAGCTATGTGTGATATCTTGGAATAAAAAAATCTGGAGCTCCAAGATGGTTTTCAATTTTATTTTTTACCTTTGTTTCTAATAAATTTTACTTAAAATGCTATGAATATAAAAATCCGCCTGATCATTATGAACTTCCTGCAGTTTGCAGTGTGGGGAGCTTATCTGACTTCAATGGGAACTTATCTTGCCAATATAGGCTTGGGAAGCCATATTGGTTTGTTTTATGCAATGCAAGGAATTGTTTCGCTGTTTATGCCTGCCATTCTCGGAATTATTGCAGACCGCTGGATGCCGGCACAGCAGTTACTGGGGTTGAGTCATTTACTGGCCGCCTTGTTTATGGCTGGAGCCGGTTATTATGGAATGACGGCGGGTGATATGGTTTCTTTCCCTGTTTTGTTTGCTTTTTATTCGATGAGTGTAGCGTTTTATATGCCTACGCTGGCGTTGTCGAATTCGGTGGCGTATACTGCTTTGGAAAAGAAAGGGCTGGATACAATCAAGGCTTTTCCGCCTATCCGTACATGTGGTACCATCGGCTTTATCTGTTCGATGTGGCTGGTCGATCTCATGGGTTTCCAGAATAATTATATGCAGTTTTATACGTGTGCCGTATGGGGAGTGATTTTGGCGGTGTATGCACACACATTGCCACACTGTCCGGTAAATAAGACTCATTCTCAGAAAAAAACAATTGTGGAAGCACTGGGACTCAATGCCTTTCTGCTGTTTAAACAGAAAAAGATGGCGATATTCTTTGTGTTCTCCATGTTATTGGGGGTATCGTTGCAGATTACCAATGGGTTTGCCAATCCTTTTATAACAAGTTTCAGTTCTATTCCTGAATATGCTGATACGTTTGGAGTACAGCATGCCAATCTGCTCATTTCACTCTCGCAAATCAGTGAAACGTGTTGTATCTTGCTGATCCCGTTTTTCTTGAGCCGTTTTGGTATTAAAAAGGTGATGCTGATTGCGATGGTGGCTTGGGTGTTGCGTTTTGGTTTGTTTGGTTTGGGAAATCCGGGAAGCGGAGTGTGGATGTTTATTCTTTCCATGCTGGTATATGGAGTGGCATTCGACTTCTTTAATGTATCCGGTTCGTTGTTTGTGGATAAGGAAACTGATATTTCAATTCGCTCCAGTGCGCAGGGATTGTTTATCATTATGACTAATGGAGTGGGTGCTACTGTGGGTACACTGGCTGCTCAGTGGATAGTAAACCAGTTTGTAGACTTTAGTAGTACGGCTCCTCAGGTTGAAGGGTGGAGCAATGCGTGGTTTATTTTTGCTGCGTACGCACTGGTGGTAGCGGTTGTGTTTGCTTTGGTTTTCCGTTATAAACACGAACGGACAGTTTGACAACGTTATTAATTAATATATAAAAGCTATGAAAAAGAGTGTGTATGTATGCCTGATGTGTTTGGCCATGATATGGCTGGCATCGTGCTCAAGTGAAAAAAAGTATGTGAACGTGTTGCCGGAGAATCCGGGGGCAGTGGTATCTGTAGATTTGAAGCAACTGGTGCAGAAAAGTGATTTGTCTGCAGAAGATACTAAGGCTGTTGTGACTGAGATTAAGAATACCTTGGGTAACGGATTGGATGCACAGGGTACGGAACTGATAGATAAAGTGTTGGCGGATCCTTCGGAAAGTGGACTGGATTTGAAGCAAAAAGTGTATCTGTTTGTGGATGACAAAGGAGAAAAAGGGGGCTTGCTGGCATGTGTGCAGGATAAAGGAAAACTGAATGAGCTGGTTGGTTTGCTGGGAAAACAGCAGCCATCGGCAGCTATAGAAGATAAGGGAGCGTATAGTCAGGTTGTACAAGAGCAAGGGGTGTTGGCGTATAGCGATTGCTCTTGCTTGCTTTTGTTCTCGGACAAAGGAAAGGATGCTGATTTGCAGACCTGGGCTTCTGAACTAATGGGAGGAGAGAATAAAAATTCTTTCTGTGATAGCAAGGGCTTCGAAAGTATGGAAAAGATAAAGGGAGATATCTCTGTCTTTATGTCGATGGTGATGTTGCCTGAAGAATATAAGATGATGGCTAAAATGTCTATGCCTGCAACTGTTGATTGGAAGGATCTGAACATTGTGGCAGGAGTACATTTTGAAAAAGGACGTATGGTTCTTGACATTGAAACCCTTATCAATGATGCCCTGAAAAAGGAATACGAAAAGATTCGTCCTATTTATTCGAAAGAAACTACTGATAAGTTCTTGAAGATGTTCCCGAAAGGTTCGTTCATGTGGGTAGATATGGGCTTGAAAGGAGATAAATTGTATGAAACATTGATGAAGGAACCTGCTATGGCAGCACAGCTGGGTGGTGTACAGACCATGTTTGACTTGAAGTCGGCATTGAGCGCGATTGATGGAGAAACAGTAATCTGTATTTCTAATCTGGAACCTTTGTCGTTTGCATTGATGGCTGAGGTGGAGAACTCGGATTTTATGCAGAGTTTTGAAAGTTTGAAGCCGATGTTGGACATGACCAGAGGACAGATGAAGCTGGTGGAAACCGGAAAGAATGCGTATGAGCTGCAGATGGCAGACGGACGTATGATGGGTGTGCAAGGCAACGTGTCTATATATATAGGTGTAAAAGATGGAGTATTTTATCTGACTAATGATAAGATGTGTGCCGAACAGAAAGAGGTCGATAACTCAATGAAGAATGAATCGTGGGCTGGTAATGTGCCGGGTAAACGGTGCTTCTTTGTGATGAATTGTTATTCACTGAATGAGATAATGAATGCTAATCATCAGGTTTATAGTTCGAAAGATCAGTTGACACAGCGGATGCTGAGTGTTATGGATTACATGACAGTAGAGGCAAAGGATGATACTCACGGACGTATGGAACTGGGTATGAAGGATAAGGAAACAAATGTCTTGAAGCAGTGGATTGCGTTGGGTAAGGAGCTTGCTGTCCGCTAATTGAGGTTTTGATATTTTGTAGTTATGTCCGAATGGTTGCATGGAATGGTGCTGCTGTTCGGACATAATTTTTTTTATTTTCGTTTGTTTCTGCGTTTGCTTTTCGCTATCTTTCTGGAAGATAGGATGCGGCTCGGCATAGTTCAAACTTGAAAACTATGTTTTCGTTTGCCTCTGCTCTCGCCTTTCACTATCTTTGCACGAGTAAAATTTTAAAAAAGAAAAAGATATGCATGTATTTTATACACCGGATATTGATACTTGTCCGGAACTTCCGGAAGAGGAAGCCGGACACTGTTTGAGAGTATTACGCTTGGGTGTAGGTGACGAAGTGATGCTGACAGACGGGAAAGGATTTTTTTATAAGGCGGTCATCAGTGCAGCTACGGGAAAAAGGTGTCAGGTGAAGGTGGTGGAGAAAATAGAGCAGGAGAAGTTCTGGAAAGGACATTTGCATCTGGCTATGGCACCGACCAAGAATATGGACCGTATAGAGTGGTTTGCCGAAAAAGCAACGGAAATAGGCTTTGATGAATTGAGCTTTTTGAATTGCCGTTTTTCTGAACGGAAGGTTATCAAGACGGAACGTATTGAGAAGATTGTGGTGTCGGCCATGAAGCAGTCGTTGAAGGCACGTAAGCCGATTGTGAATGAAATGACGGACTTTGCTAAATTTATGCAACGGGATTTTCAGGGACAGAAATTTATCGCTCACTGTTACGAGGGAGAGAAGCCGTTGCTGAAAGAGGTTTTGAAACCTGGGGAAGATGCACTGGTTTTGATTGGACCGGAAGGTGATTTTAGTCCGGAGGAGGTTCAGAAAGCTGAAGCACTGGGCTTTCAGCCAATCAGTCTGGGTAAATCGAGACTGCGGACAGAAACGGCTGCGCTGGTTGCTGTGCATATGATGAATTTATTTAATTCTTAAAGTAATGAAAACACTGAAATATTGGATAGGGGCAGCTGCTGTATGGGTACTGACGGCTTGTTCGGGAGGTGCAGACTATGAACGTGTGTTGCCGAAGGATGCTGCTGCGGTAGCGACTGTCGATCTGAAAGCGATGGCTGCTAAAGCTGGCTTACAGAATAGTGAGGGACAGGTGGCGATGAACCGGCTGGCTGACTTGTTGAAAAGTGGACTGACTGATTCGGAGAATCTGATTGACAGAATTGTGGCGAATCCCGATGAGAGCGGATTGTCTTTGAAAGACAGGCTGTACTTGTTTGTAGAAAAACGCTCGGTGTCTGCTGGTGTGCTGATGCGGGTAACTGATGAGGACAAACTGACAGATTTGCTGGAGATGCTGAAAGAACAGGGAATGTGTGAGGCGTTACGTGAAAGCGACGGATGTACTTGGACGGTAATGGGAAAGATGCTGATCGCTTATAATGAAGATGCTTTTCTGTTGGTGATGGACCCATCTGGAAGAAATGCCGGTGATATGCAACATTCGGCTGCAAAATGGTTGAGACAGAAACGGGAGGATAGTTTTGCTGAAACTGAAGATTATCAAAGTATTCAGGATGCAAAAGGAGATATTTCTGTTTGGGCTTCAATAGCTTTGCTGCCGGAACGTGCGATTTATCCATTGACAATGGGAGGGTCGGCTGAACTGAAAGGGGAGGACGTGAAGGCCTTGGCTACAATGAATTTTGAGACAGGTAAGCTGGTGTGTGATGTACGTTCGCTTACCACCGATAAGGTGATGATGAAGGTGGCGGAAGAATATTTTAATGCTACATCACCGGTAAAAGGAGACCATTTGGATGATTTTCCTGCCAATACGTTCGGTTGGAGTACATTGTCCGTAGACGGAGCAAAGTTATATAAATGGTTGAATAGCAATCCTGCTGTGAAGCGTATGTTTGAGCATTCGATGATTCCGCTTGATTTTCATGCCATTTTCTCTGCTGTAAAAGGTGACGTGTCGTTTACTGTGACTAATCCGCTGTATGGAGATTATATTTTATTGGCGGATGTGGTGAGTACGGATTTTCTGCAGACTGTTGAGGATCTGAAACCGATGATTGCCATGACTGGAGGACAAATGCGCTTGATGAATCGTGGAGAACATGCGTATGAATTTTATATGATGGATGGTAGTGTATTGAATATGCGTCCGGGTCCGGTTCATGTGTGGTTTGGAGTAAAGGATGGTAAAATGTATTTTACCAATAGGGAGAATCTGGTGGAGAGAAAAGTGCTGGGGTTGTCGATGAAGAATACGGAATGGGGAAAAGAAGTAGAAGGAAAGAGAGTGTTCTCTGTAGTGAACTTCATTTCTTTGATGCAGACCGTATCGTCTACACTCCGCAAGCAGCAGATGCCCCCCGTGTTTATAGGCTTGGACAGACTGGACAGGATGACAGTGGAAATGAGAGAAGAGGATAAAATGGTGCATATGGAACTGCTCTTTAAAGATCGGAACAGAAACGTGCTGGAGCAGATGACGGCATTGGTAAATCTGACAACCGGAAAATAAAATTGGAAAAATGAATACAATAGAATTGCAACAGACTTTGCCTGCGGTTTTTGCAGACAGGGATTGTGTCGTGTCGGATGTATGGCACAAACAGATTGCGTTTCAGAAAGGACAGATTTGTTTGGTGGAAGCTGCTTCGGGAACGGGGAAATCTTCGCTCTGCAGCTTTGTGTATGGATACAGAAAAGACTATCAGGGAATTATTTCTTTTGATGGAGAAAATGTCAGAAAGTTTACGGTCAGCCGGTGGGTAAACATCAGAAAAAAAGAATTGAGTATGCTTTTTCAGGAGTTACGTTTGTTTCCGGAGTTGACAGCAGGAGAAAATATAATCTTGAAAAACGGATTGACAAAGTATGCCAGCCGAAAGCAGATGGAGGAGTGGTTTGACCGGCTTGGAATTGCGGACAAATGGAATCAGAAAATCGGACAAATGTCGTACGGTCAGCAACAGAGAGTGGCTTTTGTAAGAGCTTTGTGCCAACCTTTCGATTTTATTTTTCTGGATGAACCTATCAGTCATCTGGACGATGGAAATGCCCGGATAATGGCTGATATTCTGAAGGAAGAAGTAGACAAACGTGGAGCCGGTGCAATTCTGACTTCTATAGGAAAGCATCCGGAGATGAATTATGACAGGGTATTGAAACTGTAGAAGAAGATGACTTTGAAACTAAAAATTCAAAATAAAAAATTAAACAAATCATGCTTTGGAAATTATTGAAACAGCATATTAGCGTGGCGCAATTGGCTGGATTCTTTCTGGCTAATTTGTGTGGACTGGTGATTGTGCTGCTGAGTGTGCAGTTTTATAAGGATGTCTTGCCTGTGTTTACGCAGGGGGATAGCTTTATGAAGAAGGATTATTTGATTCTGAGTAAAAAGGTAAGCACATTGGGATCGCTGGTGGGAAAAAGTAATACGTTTTCGGCTGGTGATGTGGATGAAATTAAGGAGCAGCCTTTTACGGCAGAGGTCGGAGCTTTTAAGCCGACTCAGTTTCGTGTATCGGCAGGAATGGGAGTACAGGGGATGCAGATGTCTACCGATATGTTTTTTGAATCGGTGCCCGACCGCTTTGTAGATGCAAAACTGGATCGCTGGAAATTTGATGCTTCGCAAGAGGTGATTCCTATCATCGTACCACGTAATTATCTGAATCTGTATAACTTCGGGTTTGCGCAAAGCAGAAACTTGCCTAAGATATCGGAGGGACTTGTGGGTATGGTTAATTTGGATATCCGATTGATGGGTAACGGGCAGGTGAAAGTGATGAAAGGGAATATTGTAGGATTTTCTGACAGATTGAATACAATTCTGGTGCCGGAGACTTTTGTGGATTGGGCTAATAAAGTGTATGGGACTGGACAGCAGACTGAGCCGTCGAGACTGATTGTAGAGGTACACAATCCGGCAGATGAGAGAATTGCACGTTTCCTGAAAGAAAAAGGGTATGAAACCGAAGGTGACAAGGCCGATGCTGGAAAAACTGCCTGGTTCTTGAAACTGATTGTGGGTATAGTGATGTCTGTAGGGTTGATTATCAGTATACTTTCATTTTATATTCTGATTCTCAGTATTTATCTTTTATTGCAAAAGAATACCAAAAAGCTGGAAAATCTGTTGTTGATAGGATATAGTCCTGCACGTGTGGCACGACCTTATCAGGTGTTGTCTGCCGCGGTCAATTTACTGGTACTTATATTGAGTCTTGTTGTGGTATGCCTCATACGGGGAGAGTATCTGGATGTAGTGAATGGATTATTCCCGGATTTGAACCCTGGTGGGCTTCTTCCATCTTGTCTGGTAGGAGGGATATTGTTTGTGGTTGTTACGATACTGAATGCCATTATTGTACGCCGGAAAATTAATGAGATATGGATGAGAAAATGAGTAAATCTTAAAAAGAGTTTTCTCATTGAAAGTTGAAAAATACGCTACTTTCTGTACAGAGGAGTACTTTGTATGGAGGGTAGCGTTATTTTTTTATGGCTATGAAGGGGAATGGAATCGTATATATGTGAATAAATGTTTATTCGTGTTCTCTATTGTAAAATGAAATGTTCAATATTAGTTGATTTGTGTCTTATAACATAGTTTTAAGGCTAAAAAATGTTATATGGAGTTACACCCATGCAAGATTATTCTATAAATTTGCGTAACACAAATAGTCAAACTTTTAACAATTGAATGACCAACTTTATTGGAACTTTTGTGAAGGGAGACTTTTAAAATTTAAAAGTATAGCTTATGTCAAAAATCGTTGGACACATTTCGCAGGTAATCGGTCCGGTAGTCGATGTACACTTCAAACTTGAAGGCAAGGATGCGGAACATGCTTTGCCGAAGATCCACGATGCGATGACTATCGTAAGACACGATGGCCGCACATTGGTGGTGGAAGTGCAGCAGCACATTGGTGAAGATACTGTTCGTACCGTGGCAATGGACAGCACGGATGGATTGCAGCGCGGAATGGAAGTCGTGCCAACCGGTCAGGCAATTACAATGCCGGTCGGTACTCAGATTAAAGGACGAGTAATGAACGTTGTCGGTGAAACTATTGACGGCATGAAGGAACTGGACAAAACGGACGGTTTCCCTATTCATCGTGAGCCGCCTAAATTTGAAGATCTGGCTACTACTCAGGAAGTCCTTTTTACAGGTATTAAGGTAATTGACCTTTTGGAACCTTATCTAAAAGGAGGTAAAATTGGATTGTTTGGTGGTGCTGGTGTTGGTAAAACAGTGCTTATCAAAGAGTTGATTAACAACATTGCGAAAAAACACAACGGTTTCTCTGTGTTTGCGGGAGTAGGAGAACGTACTCGTGAGGGTAATGACCTGCTGCGTGAAATGATTGAATCAGGGGTAATCCGTTATGGCGATGAATTCCTGAAGAGTATGGAGGAAGGAAATTGGGATCTTTCCAAAGTAGATTATAATGAAGTGGAAAAATCGCAGGTAGCAATGGTTTTCGGCCAGATGAACGAACCTCCTGGTGCACGTCAGTCTGTAGCTCTTTCCGGTTTGACCTTGGCAGAATCTTTCAGAGACAGACAAACCGGAGAAAATGGACCGCGTGATATCTTGTTCTTTATCGATAATATCTTCCGTTTTACTCAGGCCGGTTCTGAGGTATCTGCCTTGTTGGGACGTATGCCTTCTGCAGTAGGATATCAGCCTACTCTAGCTACAGAAATGGGACAGATGCAGGAACGAATCACTTCTACCAAAAACGGATCTATTACTTCTGTACAGGCGGTATATGTGCCGGCAGACGACTTGACAGACCCTGCTCCGGCTACTACCTTTACACACTTGGATGCGACTACGGTATTGAGCCGTAAGATTACCGAGTTGGGTATTTATCCGGCTGTGGATCCGTTGGAATCAACTTCTCGTATTCTTGATCCGCTGATTGTTGGTAAAGAACATTATGAAACTGCTCAGCGCGTAAAACAAATTCTGCAACGTAATAAGGAATTGCAAGATATTATCTCTATTTTGGGTATGGATGAACTTTCGGATGAAGACCGTCTGACTGTGAACCGTGCACGTAGAGTACAGCGTTTCTTGTCGCAGCCATTTGCTGTAGCCGAACAGTTTACTGGAGTTCCCGGAGTGATGGTATCTATTGAAGATACAATTAAGGGATTCAAGATGATTCTGGATGGTGAGGTAGACTATTTGCCGGAACAGGCTTTCCTGAATGTAGGTACGATAGAAGATGCCATAGCAAAAGGTAAGAAATTGCTGGAAGCTGCTCAGGGATAAGCCGGACCGGGACAGAATGGCTTGTCAATTAAAATAGAATAATATGAAAGAACTTCATTTGGTAATTGTTTCACCCGAACGAATCGTGTTTGATGGTATGGCAGAATCGGTGACATTGCCGGGAGAACTCGGAGAGTTTCAGGTGTTGTCTGATCATGCTCCGCTTATATCGTCGCTTGTGGCCGGAGAGGTGAAATATGTTATCGGAAAAGAAACACAAGTTTTACAGATTACTGAAGGGTTTGTAGAAGTCAGAAACAATCAGATTTCAGTCTGTGCTGAACTTTGAGAAAAGTAAAGTGGACGCTGAACTAAAGACGTTTTGGTAGTTTTCGGTTGAAAAACTGCATAATACTATGTTAATGTTAGCCGTAAAGAAAAAGTTTGTAGTAGAACATACTCTTGCAGGAGTTGTTCTAACGGGGATTGTGGCCTTAGTATACCATCTGTTTATACCGGAACGGTATTTTCTGTGGTTTCCTGCCATACCGATATTCTTTTATCTTTTCGGTTTATTTTATATAGGTATGTTCACGTTCAGCCTCCGGCTGGGGCAAGGTAAAATAGCCATGACTTACATGGTGTGTAAGGCGATAAAGTTTATATTGAGTGCGTTTGTCATGATTGCTTATGGCTTTTTAGTGCGACATGAAATTGTAGCTTTTGTCGGTACATTTATCTTTTTTTATTTTGCTTTTCTGATTTTTGAAACACGCTTTTTCCTTCTGTTTGAAGAGAAACTTAAACAAGAGAAAAAAAACAATGAAAAAACTTCGGTACATAACAATAATTCTGCTTCTGCTGGTTAGTATACCGGGGATGGTGTGGGCTCAGTCTGCGGGAACGGCTCCACAGGAAAGTGGAGAAGAACTTGATGTGAATGAATTGGTGTTCGGGCATATCGGTGATGCATACGAATGGCATATCGTGACGTTAGGTGAGACTGAGCTTAGTATTCCACTGCCGGTTATTGTAAAAAGCAGCACCGGATGGCATATGTTTTCTTCTTCCCGACTGGAAGAGGGAGAATACGAAGGATTGTATATCGCCAAAGGTGGGGCATACGACGGCAAGATAGTAGAACGAAATGATGCCGGTGAAGAGGTTCGTCCTTTTGATATTTCCATAACGAAAAATGTGCTGGGGTTGTTTATAAACAGCGCGCTGTTGCTTGTTATTATGATGAGTTGTGTACGTTGGTATAAAAAACACCCGGTAGAGCAGGGGGCTCCTAAAGGAGGAGTAGGTATGATTGAGGCATTGGTACTAATGGTTTACGATGATGTGATAAAAGGTTGCATCGGAGAAGACTATAAGCGTTATGCACCGTATCTGCTGACTGCATTTTTCTTTGTGTTGGTAAATAACCTGATGGGATTGGTACCGATTTTTCCAGGGGGGGCTAATGTAACAGGTAATATAGCCGTAACTTTGATTTTGGCTATATGTACGTTCATCTTTACGAATGTGTTTGGTACAAAGGAGTATTGGAAAGAAATTTTCTGGCCGGATGTGCCTACCTGGTTAAAAGCTCCGGTACCTATGATGCCGTTGATTGAATTTTTCGGCATATTTACAAAACCGTTTGCACTGATGATTCGTCTTTTTGCCAATATTATGGCAGGGCATGCGGCTATTTTGAGTTTGATAGCCATCATCTTTATTACTGCAAAGGTAGGACCGGTTATTAATGGTTCGATGACTGCTGTAGCAGTAATATTCGGTATTTTCATGGATGCACTGGAAGTACTGGTGGCATTCATTCAGGCTTATGTGTTTACAATGCTTTCGGCCGTATTTATCGGTTTGTCGAGAGTAAAGGGACATGAAGCAAGTAAGTAGAGATTAAAAAGATTAAAAAGTATAACCATTTAAAAATTGTAAGATTATGTTATTGTCAATTTTATTGCAGGCTGCTGCAGGTGTAGGTATTAGTAAATTGGGTGCTGCTATTGGTGCAGGTATTGCAGTTGTAGGTGCAGGTCTTGGTATTGGCCGTATAGGTAGCTCTGCTATGGAAGGTATTGCACGTCAGCCGGAAGCATCGGGTGATATCCGAATGAGTATGATTATTGCAGCGGCTTTGGTGGAAGGTGTGGCTTTGATTGCCATTGTAGTTTGTTTGTTGACTTTGTTCTTGTAATTTATAAGGTAGTTAAGGAAATGCGGGCATCGTATCTCCTTTCCTTAACTACTTTCAATTTTAAAATAAGAAGATATGGGATTATTAACTCCAGATCCGGGATTGATGTTCTGGATGATTATAGTGTTTGGAGTCGTTTTCTTTGTGTTGGCAAAGTATGGCTTCCCTGTAATCATCGGCATGGTTGAGGATCGGAAAGCATACATTGACGATTCGCTGAAAGCTGCACGTGAAGCAAACGAACAACTGGCTAATGTGAAGGCCGAAGGCGAAAAAGTGCTTGCGCAGGCTCGTGAAGAACAGGCACGGATACTGAATGAGGCTTCTGCTACACGCGACCGTATCATCAAAGATGCACAGGAGCGTGCCATGCTGGAAGGACAGCGCCTGATGGATGAAATGAAAAAACAAATTGAAACTGAAAAAGAAAGTGCAATTCGTGATATTCGCCGCCAGGTAGCAGTCTTGTCAGTAGATATTGCAGAAAAGATCATGCGCAGTAAACTGGCTGATGAAAAAGAGCAGATGGAGTTGATTGACCGTATGCTGGATGAAATGCTTGAATCTTCTAAAAAATAAATGTTATGAATACTGGAGTTGTTTCTATGCGTTATGCAAAGGCATTGCTGGCGTATGCAAAGGCACAAGGTAAAGAAGATGTAGTGTACGAAGAAGTAAAATCGCTTGCTGTACATTATGCGGAGGTGCCGGAATTGCGTCGGGCCATAGAGAATCCGGTACTGGATGTGGAACAAAAACTGAATCTGCTCTGCGAAGCCGCAGGAGGTAAGACTGTTTCTGAGGAACTGAAGCGTTTCTTTAATTTGGTGCTGGAGGAAAAAAGAGAGAAATTCCTGCAATTCATGACTTGGTCGTATATAGACTTGTACAGGGAAGATAAGCATATCCTCATCGGAAAATTAACAACTGCGATTCCTTCACCTAAGTTGGTAAAGCATTTGGAGGTGTTGGCTAGTGAACGGACAAAGGGAAGCGTGGAACTGGAAGCAAAAGTTGATCCTGCTCTCATTGGAGGTTACATTATCGAACTGGCTGGGTTCCGTATGGACGCCAGTGTGGCCAATCAGCTCAAAAGGGTGAAGCGTCAGTTTATGGCGAGAAATAGAAGAATAGTTTAATATTAGAAGTTGGAGATATAAAATATGCCAGAAAATACAATAAAACCCAGCGAAGTTTCGGAAGTATTGCTGCAGCAGTTGCAGGGAATTGATACTTCCTTGAAATTCGATGAAGTGGGAACTGTATTGCAAGTGAGCGATGGTGTGGCGCGTATCTACGGATTGCGAAATGCCGAAGCCAACGAATTGCTGCAGTTTGAAAACGGTATCATGGGTACTGTGATGAATCTGGAAGAGGATAATGTGGGTGCCGTATTGTTGGGACCTACAGACCAGATCAAAGAGGGGATGATTGTAAAACGTACAAAGCGTATTGCATCTATTAATGTAGGTGAAGGTATGCTGGGACGTGTAATCGACCCACTGGGTGTTCCTTTGGACGGACGTGGCGAGATTGGCGGTGAACTGTTCGAAATGCCTTTGGAACGTAAGGCACCGGGAGTTATTTTCCGTCAGCCGGTAACCGAGCCTCTGCAGACAGGATTGAAAGCTATTGATGCCATGATTCCTATCGGTCGCGGACAGCGTGAGTTGATTATCGGTGACCGTCAGACCGGAAAGACAGCAATTGCCATTGATACCATTATTAATCAGCGTGCCAACTATGAGGCTGGGAATCCGGTATACTGTATTTATGTGGCAGTAGGACAGAAAGGCTCTACAGTGGCTAGTTTGGTAAACGCCTTGCGTGAAAAGGGAGCAATGGATTATACCATTGTGGTAGCTGCAACAGCTTCAGACCCTGCAGCCATGCAGTATTTTGCTCCGTTTGCGGGAGCTGCCATCGGAGAATATTTCCGCGATACCGGCCGTCATGCTTTGGTAGTTTACGATGATTTGTCTAAACAAGCGGTTGCATATCGTGAAGTATCTTTGATTCTTCGTCGTCCTTCCGGGCGTGAAGCATATCCGGGCGATATTTTCTATTTGCATTCACGTTTGCTGGAACGTGCAGCTAAGATTATTTCTCAGCAGGAAGTGGCCGAACAGATGAACGATTTGCCACCAAGCCTGAAGGGAAAGGTAAAAGCAGGAGGATCGTTGACTGCTTTGCCTATTATCGAAACACAGGCTGGAGACGTATCAGCTTATATTCCTACTAACGTGATTTCTATTACCGATGGTCAGATCTTCCTGGAAACAGACTTGTTTAACCAGGGATTCCGTCCGGCTATCAACGTAGGTATCTCGGTATCTCGTGTAGGTGGTAGTGCACAGATTAAGAGTATGAAGAAAGTGGCCGGTACATTGAAGATAGACCAGGCACAATATCGTGAATTGGAAGCCTTCTCTAAATTCAGTAGTGATATGGACCCTGTTACAGCAATGGCTATCGACAGAGGACGTAAGAATAACCAGCTGCTGATTCAGCCTCAATATTCACCGATGCCTGTAGGAGAACAGGTTGCAATCTTGTATTGCGGTACACACGGATTGATGCGTGAAGTGCCTATCAGTAAGGTTCGTGCTTTCCAGGATGCCTTCCTGACCACTATGCGTGCAAACCATCAGGCTGATGTACTGGATGTACTGGCCAGCGGAAAGATCAGCGATGAAATTACTGCAGTAATAGAAAAGGTGGCAGCTGATACAGCAGGCCAATTTAAAGAAAGATAATTGTCATGGCATCACTGAAAGAAGTAAAAGGAAGAATAAATTCAATTCAAGGTACGCTGAAGATTACTTCGGCTATGAAGATGGTGGCCTCGTCGAAGCTACATAAGGCTCAGGAGGCAATAGAAAACATGCTTCCTTACGAACGACGACTGCATTGTATGCTTACCAACTTTCTGAGTGCGGGGCTTAGTGTAGAGTCACCTTTCATTGTGAAACGTGATGTGAAAAAGATTGCCGTTGTTGTGTTTGCTTCGAACAGTAGCTTGTGCGGTGGATTTAATATGAATGTGATTCGTCATTTGACTGAAATCATAGAAAAATACAGTGCAAAGATTGGTAAGGAGAATATCCTGGTATATCCGGTAGGGCGTAAGGTGGCCGATGCCGTGAAGAAAATGGGATTTCAGCCGATGGGTGATTTCCAGCATATGAGCGGAAAACCGAATTACAAGGAAGCATCTGACTTATCGACCGATTTGATAAACCGTTTCTTAAGCGGGGAAATACAACAGGTAGAGTTGCTGTATAATCATTTTAAGTCGACTTCTACACAAGTTCTGACACAAGAGACCTATTTGCCTATCGACTTGTCTGCTGCTCAAACAGCGGATGAAGCAGGGGAAAGCAACGTGCAAGCTGATTATATCATAGAGCCGTCTGCCGAAGAAGTGATGCAGGAATTGTTGCCTAAGGTGCTACGTATGAAGATTTATACAGTTTTGCTTGATTCGAATGCGGCAGAGCATGCTGCACGAACCATGGCTATGCAAATTGCAACAGACAATGCAAATGATTTAATTCAGGAACTGACTTTGATTTATAACAAGAGTCGTCAGCAGGCAATTACAAACGAATTGCTGGACATTGTCGGAGGAAGTATGGCATAAGACTGTTGATACTATAGAAAGAGGGCCGTCTCAAAATACTTTGAGACGGCCTTTTTTTATGTATTTCCTGACAGGCGTATAATGGACAGGAATAGAAGGGTAGTGGAACGTGTTGGAGACTTTAATCGCTGTCGTTGGTTACAGAGTTGGCGTCGTTGGCTGTATAGTCGGCGCCGTCGATTGTGCAGCCGACGTCGTCGGCTTAAATCAGCGGATAGAAGCATGACACTATATTGATGCTGATGAATCTCTTTCTTTCAGGTAAATTGAGTTGGGGAAATCTTATCAGAAAAAGATAAAGGCCCTCTCATTTGTGGTTATGAGCTGGCCTTTTAACTCTCGAATAAACTAAAAAATTAATTATCTTAAAAAAGAATTTCACTTGTATTTACTTCATAAACAACACAGATACGCATTTGGTTCACGAATTGTGTAAAAAAATGAATATTTGGGTATAAAATCGAGTGAATTTTAGATAGTGGAAAGTTGCTATAAAAAACAAAATCTATCATCTTAAGTCAGATAAACTAAGAAGATAGATTGCTGATTTTTTTTTGTCGGGGTAGCGGGATTCGAACCCACGACCCCCTGCTCCCAAAGCAGGTGCGCTAACCGGACTGCGCTACACCCCGAACAAATATTTTCTCTCTTTCTAAAGTTTACATTGTCGGGGTAGCGGGATTCGAACCCACGACCCCCTGCTCCCAAAGCAGGTGCGCTAACCGGACTGCGCTACACCCCGAACAAATATTTTCTCTCTTTCTAAAGTTTACATTGTCGGGGTAGCGGGATTCGAACCCACGACCCCCTGCTCCCAAAGCAGGTGCGCTAACCGGACTGCGCTACACCCCGAAGAGGTTTTTTCTTAAAAGCGCTGCAAAGGTATGGGTTTATATTTAAATATGCAAGTATTCGGAGTGTTTTTTTTATCTTTTTTATTCAATAAATTATTCGGCGAAATACTTTCTCCCTGTGTTTCAGGAAACTGTAGCTATTTGACGAACGAGTAGCGAATAGCCTTTTGAGGTTCGTGTAGAATTGAAGCAAAGGGAAGATAAAGTTTTGGATGGAATTTGTTACTTTTGCGATATGTATGCGGCAGGAGGTCGGATACCGAAACTTGAAATATTATTATAAATTATGGGAGATAAAGAATACTTAGATCGTTTTGAAGATAAAATGCAGCAAACACTTTTACGTTTATGTACTTCCTATCATCAGTTGGAGGGTGTATTGTTGGCTACAGATGATATAACAGAACACTGGCAAAAGCTGGCACCCGAATATTTGGCTGATGCAGTAGAGCAGGTACGCGATTATCCTACCGTATCGGTGGCTTGGGCAGCTTATTTAGGCTTGGCTATGGCTTATGGATGGGATATGAGCTGGGAAGTGTTTTCCAAGGCAGAATACAAGTTCTTTTACGGAGAGCAGGGATTCGACGATATGGATGAGCATATTGTGCGTGATATCTTGGGAATGCCGCTCGATGGAGAAGAAGCAAAGAGTTTGGAAGAAATGATTCGCCGTTGTGCGCAGGCAGCTGTCGATATGATTCGTCATGAGCAGATAGAACCGCAAAGCCCGCTGGCGTATTACGCTTTTTCGCGTGCCTGTGAGGTAATGTATAATATTGGAGCCGCATTGGGCCTGAAACGTCTTGGATATAAGTTTACGAAGGTGGACTTGTCTGATCGTACGTTATTGAACTAAAGAGGAGGAATTTATTTGAAAGAGAGTGAATACTAATTGTTTTCAGATATAAAGCGGAATGTCAACACGATGAACAAGAGTGATTTGTTTGTCGTGTTATGTTATATATAGTAAATTGTATTTCTTCTGTTGTATTTGCGAATCGGTTTTCTAGTCAACGCTTAATTTTATATTATTAAATTGAGTCACGACAAACTTATAGTGTTCAGACTTTATAGTCTATTATATTTGTCCAATCATAAATTGGACAAATTGTGTAACTAGCAGCTACATAATTTAAAACTCATGGCTTCCTTGGGGTGAATATAAATCAAAGGAAAGGTTTATCGAAGGAAATGTCTGATGTTTGCGATTGGAGTAGTAAAGAGATATAATAGAAGTAGGAATTATAGAAGATAAAATCAAGAAAATCTTAGTCTTATTATTTTATTTATTGGCAAAATAAGCTGTTATTACTATTTTTGCAAAATCTTACGGCAGATGAATGCTACCGTAAGACTTTGAATTATAAAGTATATGAAAAGATTATATACATATCCGGCAAAACCCTTTGTTAAATGGGTTGGAGGTAAAACGCAACTTCTTGACGATATAAAGAAGACTCTGCCTCACAATTTATCCCAGATAAAAGATGTGACTTATATTGAGCCATTTGTTGGTGGAGGAGCTGTTTTATTTTGGATTCTACAAGAGTATCCGAATATAACTAGGGCAATAATCAATGATATAAATGAAGAGTTAATTTGTACATATCGTGTAATAAAATCAGATGTTGAAAAATTGATTCTTGAATTGACACGAATTCAAACAGAGTATCTTGCACTGGATGATATTGCAAGAAAAGAATATTTTTTGTCTCAACGTGTTCGTTATAATGAAAGAAATAATTCAGATGTTGAAACAGCTGCATTATTTATTTTCTTAAATCGGACTTGCTTTAATGGGCTGTATCGTGTAAATTCTCAAGGAAAGTTTAATGTTCCACATGGAAGATATACAAATCCTAAAATTTGCGATGAAGAAACATTGAGAGCGGATTCTACTATTCTACAACGGGTTGAGATTCTTTGTGGTGATTTTGCACAAACGGGTAAATATGCAGATAATAATGTCTTGTATTATTTTGATCCACCATATCGTCCTTTAACAAAGACTTCTGCATTTACTTCTTATGCAAAAGATGGTTTTGATGACGCTGAGCAGACACGTTTACGCGATTTTTGCGAGCAGATAGCAGCACACAAATCTTTATTTGTGGCAAGTAATTCAGACCCTCAAAATGTAGATAATGGAGATGATTTTTTTGATCATCTTTACAAAAGATTCTCCATTAAACGAGTTGCTGCTTCAAGGATGATAAATTCAAAGGGGAATGGGCGTGGAGCGATTTCCGAAATAATGATTTCTAATGTTGCCAATGCTTACCAATATGAGAAATTTTGATACATGGCTAGCTGGTTTTAGACCTTCTATTGCCGATTATAAATATTACGTTGATTTCGATAAGGTTTTCAATAATGTGGAAGCTATTAAAATTCCACTCAATATTTTGAATTCGCTTATTGGCTCCAAGAATATAGAGAATGAATTCAGAAATATTTTGGAACAATATCCAGAAACGTTAAGATGCATTCCTATTCTTTTAGCTAAGCGTGAGCTTGATGTTATGGCTATGGACGAAGAAGGGCAGATTGATTTTCATTTTGATAAGCCAAATTGTACGAATGAAGATTATGTCAAATTCATGCGAAAGACTGGTCTTTTCGATTTGATGGAGAATCATATTGTCAACAATCTTGTAGATTACGTGACCGGTATAGAAACGGGACTTGACTCAAATGGACGCAAGAATCGAGGTGGCCATCTTATGGAGAATCTTGTAGAGGGCTTTCTTTGTAAAGCAGGACTTGTGAAAGATGTTGATTATTTCAAGGAAATGTATATTCATGAAATAGAGACCAAATGGGGAGTAGATCTGTCTTCGATTTCCAATAATGGTGGCGCAGAGAAAAGATTTGATTTTGTGGTAAAAGGAAATGATACCATTTATGGAATAGAAACTAACTTTTATACCAGTAGTGGTTCAAAGTTGAATGAAACGGCACGTAGTTACAAAACTATCACTATGGAAACTAAAGATTTGGGATATTTCAAATTTGTTTGGTTTACCGATGGTTGTGGTTGGCGCAGTGCAAAGAATAATCTGAAAGAAACGTTTGATGTTTTGGAACATTTATATAATATTGCAGATCTTGAAGGTGGAATAATATCAAAAGTACTTATTTAAATGCCAGTTGCCTATTATAAGTCAGAAAATAGAGACTTTACTCTTCTTAAAGGAGATTGTATTGAACTTCTGAATTCGTTTGATTTCAAGTTTGATATGATTTTCGCAGATCCTCCTTACCATCTTTCAAATGGAGGCATAAGCGTTCAGAGCGGTAAAATGGTTTCTGTCAATAAAGGCGATTGGGACAAGTCCAAAGGATATGAAGAGGATTATCTGTTTGATAAAGCTTGGATTGCAGCCTGCAGGAATAAACTAAAAAGTAATGGAACTATTTGGATAAGCGGGACTTATCATAATATTTTCTTGGTCGCTAGATGCCTGACCGAATTGGGCTTCAAGATATTGAACTGTATTACATGGGAGAAAACAAATCCGCCACCCAATCTGTCTTGTAAATATTTTACATACTCTGCTGAGTATATTCTTTGGGCTCGTAAAGAGCCAAAAGTTTCTCATTTTTTCAATTATGATTTGATGAAAAAGATAAATGGAGGTACTCAGATGCGTGACGTATGGCGATTGCCAGCTATTGCACGATGGGAAAAGTCTTGTGGTAAACACCCTACTCAAAAACCATTGTGTGTTTTGTCGCGAATCATTCAGGCTTCAACTCTTCCTGGTGCATGGATTTTAGATCCATTTACAGGTAGTAGTACAACAGGTATCTCGGCAAGTCTATTGGGACGTCGATTTCTTGGCGTAGATCAAAATGATGAATTCTTGGAACTAAGTAAGGCCCGCCGAGAAGAAATCAACGATCACTCAAAACGTACTTTGTATTTGGAGAAGCTTCAAAAGCAAGCACAGCTATTTGAAGATAATGAAATTCAAATCCTTTATGATCCTTGTGCGGAATATGGGCAGGATTTGCCGTTCTAGGTAAATATTTATGACTGTAATATAAAAAAATTATATTGCTGTCCGCTAAAAGTCAGTAAGCGATGAAATATCCATCCGCAGTGCTGT
>ERZ838839.820-NODE-820-length-35752-cov-4.036194_pt1 | contig 35752 bp, 27 predicted proteins | sample MGYA00519909_ERZ838839 | MGnify/ENA primary metagenome ERZ838839 (study PRJEB31850, sample SAMEA3708843) | human gut metagenome | biome: human gut; feature: human-associated habitat; material: faeces | place: China | collected 2014 ... | reverse complement strand
AATTCCTATTAAAATCGCATCACGAAGTGATTATACTTCTGATAAGGTAAATTATCAATAGTTTTTTACATTTTTCACATTTATGTAACAAATGACCAACTATGGATACTGCCCGGAAGTTTACCACCTCTCCATCACAGTTCACAGTATAATACACTTTTTCCGGAAATGCTATAACAAAACCCTAAGCGTTTTCTTACGAAAACCTTACGGAAATCGAATTTTTCACGAAAATTGTATTAATATTAGTACAATTCTGTTTTTATATGGCTTTTTTTAGTTCTCCGCGCTATACTGTTCATTAGTTAGTTATTTTATTTATTTTTGAACATTCATGACGAATCTGTCGTACACACGAGGACATGCGCGCACCAGCAGTGCATCTCGACATCGTGCACCTGCAAAACCAGCAAAATACGGAACCTACGAATCTGAATAATAAGATGGAGGATTTTTTTATGAACCGAATCGGACTCATTTGTCGTTACCTAAAAGAAAACCCACACAGCAGTCAGAGAGATCTTGCACAGAAGATGGAGCTCTCCCTCGGCACCGTAAACACGTTGATCAAAGAATGTATGAATCTTCATTACATTGCACCAGGAAAGAGTATCGCCGGCACTTACGAGCTGACCTGCGAGGGCGAAACCTTTTTGAACCAGTTCAAGGTGGATGGAGCTCTGATCCTTGCCGCCGGTTTCGGCTCCCGCTTTGTCCCGCTCACATTTGAAACCCCGAAGGGACTCCTTGAAGTCTTCGGTGAGCGCATGATTGAGCGCCAGATCCGCCAGCTTCGGGAAGCCGGAGTCGAAAACATCACGATTGCGGTAGGTTATCTGAAAGAAAAGTTCGAGTACCTGATCGACAAGTACAACGTGACCCTGCTCTACAATCCGGAATATTCCTGCAAAAACACGCTCGCAACGATCTACCATGCGCGCAAAGCGCTCTACGGAAAGAACATGTACATTCTCTCGTCCGACAACTGGCTCCGCGAAAACATGTTCCACAAATATGAATGCGGTGCGTGGTACGCTTCGACTTATATGGAGGGCAAAACTTCCGAGTGGGTTCTTTCCTATAATAAAAAAGGACGAATCACCGATGTGACTGTCGGAGGCGAAAATGCATGGGTGATGTACGGACCGGTCTACTTCTCGCGGGAGTTTTCCGCCGAGTTTCTTCCGGAGCTTGAGAAAGAGTACGAGACTCCGGGAACAGAGCAATTTTACTGGGAAAATGTTCTGATCCACCACTTTGACCGCTTCGAGATCGACATTAACCGCCAGCCTGCCAACCAGATCTATGAGTTTGAGAACCTTGAAGAGCTCCGCAGATTCGATTCCCGCTATCAGACCCGCTCCAACAACGAAGCTCTTGAGCTGATCGCAAAGGTATTCAGGGTACCGGAATCCGAAATCCATGATCTGCGCTGTCTGAAATCGGGAATGACGAACAAATCGTTCCTGTTTCAGATCGACGGAAAATCCTACATCTGCCGAATTCCGGGACCCGGAACCGGTCTTTTGATCAACCGCAGGGAAGAAGCGGAAGTTTACCGGACCATCCAGCCACTCGGAATTTCCGACCGCTTAATCTATATCAGTGGAGACACCGGTTACAAGATTTCAAGATATTACGATGGCGCACGCAACTCCGAAGCCTTCAACTGGAACGACATGCGCGCCTGCATGAAAGTCCTGCATCAGCTCCACGAGTCCGGTCTGACGGTCGACCACTCCTTCGACATCCGCGAGCGAATTCTGTTTTATGAGCATCTCTGTCTCCAGCATGGCGGAATCCCGTTTGAGGATTATCAGAATGTGCGTGCTCAGATGATCGAACTTCTCGACCAGCTCGACTCGATGAACCGCCCAAAAGTCCTGTCGCACATCGATGCAAATGCCGACAATTTCCTGATTCTCAAAGACGGTTCCGTGCGCCTGATCGACTGGGAGTATGCCGGAATGTGCGATCCGCTGATCGATCTGTCGATGGCGGGAATTTACTCCTATTACAAGGAAGAAGACCTCGAAAAACTGATGGAAATCTATTTTGGACGAATCCCGGATAATACCGAGCGTCTCGTCGTTTATTCTTATGTCGCCCTCGGCGGATTTTTATGGAGTCTCTGGGCCGTCTACAAGGCTTCCCTCGGAGAGGAATTTGGCGAGTACACAATCATCCAGTATCGCTATGCGAAAGCCTACTACCGCAAAGTAAAAGAACGTTACTGTTTGCAGGGCATTTGAACAGTAACAAAAGAACTGCTGATCTGCCTTTGATTTTCTTCAAACAGGAATTTTCTAAAATGGAACATCATACCGACTAGAATTTTTTCGCAGTTCGTAATAAATTTGTTATCTTTTCCTTTTTTTGTTGTGTTATAATCAATACGAGATAAATTAAGTATAAAAATAAGATAAAGGAGATGGGGTTATCATGAAGAACAAACGGCTCTTTACCGCAACCGTGGTCGCTGGAATGATGAGTGCAATGACACTCGGTTCTGGTCTCACCGCATATGCGGCTACCGGCTGGGCACAGTCCGGCAATGCCTATGTATATTATGATGCAGACGGTTCCCAGCACAAGGGCTGGCTGAACCTTTCAAACGGCTATTACTATCTTGATCCTACAACCGGAGCTATGACAACCGGATGGAAGCAGATCAACAACACCTGGTATTATTTCCAGGCAGATGGTGTAATGGGAAATGGACTTGTCAATGACAATGGCAACTACTATTACCTTCTGACCGACGGCACGATGCACAAGGGCTGGCTGAACATCGGCGAGGATTATTATTACTTCGGAAGCAACGGAGTGATGGTGACCGGATGGCAACAGATGGACGGCGGTTGGTATTACTTTGCACCGGATTCCGGAAAATGTGTTGTCAACAAAGCTCAGGAAGTCAACGGAAGCTGGTACCTCTTCGGCGCAGACGGAAAAATGAAAACCGGATGGCAACAGGTCGACGGTTACTATTTCTACTTTCACACCGACGGACGCATGCTGACCGGATGGCTGTCTGACGGAACGAACAAGTACTACATGGATCCGGCAAATGGACGCATGTCTGTCGGAAGCAAGGACATCAGCGGTTACTACTACTTTTTCAACACCTCCGGACATCGTCAGACCGGCTGGGTTGTATTAAGCGGAAATTATTACTACTTTGATCCGAAGGCAGACGGACGCATGGTTGCAGGCGAGTCGAAGAAGATTGACGGCACGACCTATGAGTTCGGTGCAAATGGAATCTGCACCACGACTGTTTCCGTTACAAATGCTTACGATGGCACCGCTGCCCAGAACGTTTCCCACGGAACCGCTAATTCCGGCACCAGCAACAGCACCTCCGGTAACACTTCCGGCACAACCTCCGCTCCGTCTGGAAGCTCTTCTTCCAGCAATGACAGCAACAGCGGTCCTGGCGTATCCGGAACCGGCAACCAGAAAGAGAACACTTCCACTGGCACAACGATCACCGTTGGAGCAGGAAAGGCTTCCGGCACAAGCTCAACTCCGTCCGGTACCTCCACCTCTACAACGGACAGCACGAACACGATGACCAGCTCAAGTGCAAACGGCGGAACGAGCCTGACCCCGGGTCAGACCGGCGGTCCCCAACCGTAAAGCTCACAATAACCAACAAAAGCAAACGCACCGAAGGAATTTTCCTCCGGTGCGTTTTTTGTCCTATTTGTGTTGTCCTGTTTTGTGTTATCCAGTTTTTCGTTTTGCGATGTCCCCCCACTTAATAGAAGAAGGGAAACATCGACTCTGAGTTATATGAAGCTATACGAATATGATCTCAGTTTATGAAAAGAACAGGCGGTTCACTGCGCTGAAAATACCACGGATCGAAGCGCGGGTGATGTTGGAGCTGATGCCAACACCATAGGTCACACGTCCGCTTACCTGATCCATCAGATGGATGTAGGAAGCTGCCTGTGCGCCGGAACCAGAAGTCAGTGCGTGCTCGTTGTAATCGAGAACCTTCATCTGAATGCCAAGCTCTTTCTCAAGACCTCTCTGAACTGCATCGATCGGGCCGTTTCCGATGCCCTCGAAGTTCTTCTCGATGCCATGGTTCGTATAGGTAACCTTGACAAGGGTTGCGTACTCACCCGGCTCAACTTCCGTATCCGTGATCTGGCACTTGCGGAAGTGCATCGGCTCCTTCTTGTCGAGGTAGTTCTTCTTGAACTCATCCATGATCTGCTCCGGAGCAACCTCACCCTGCTTCTCGGAGATCTTCTGGATCACATCTGCAAACTCCTTGTGCATGCCCTTCGGCAGTTTGAATCCGTAGAACGTATCCATAACGAAGGCTACGCCACCCTTTCCGGACTGGCTGTTGATACGAACGATCGGCTCGTACTGACGACCAATATCGGACGGGTCGATCGGAAGATACGGAACCTCCCAGATCTCGCCTCCGCGCTCATGCAGAGCCTGCATACCCTTGTTGATGGCATCCTGATGAGAACCGGAGAATGCGGTAAATACGAGCTTACCTGCATACGGATGTCTCGGATCGATGTTCATCTTTGTGCAACGCTCGTAAACCTCTGCGATCTCACGGATGTTCTCGATATTCAACTCCGGATTGATTCCCTGAGAGAACATGTTGTAAGCCAGTGTCAGGATGTCCACATTACCGGTACGCTCACCATTTCCGAACAGAGTTCCCTCTACACGGTCTGCACCTGCAAGCAGTGCCAGCTCGGTAGCTGCCACGCCGGTTCCGCGGTCATTGTGCGGATGTACGCTCAGGATCACGCTGTCACGATCCTTGAAGTGACGATCCATCCACTCGATCTGGTCTGCGTAAACGTTTGGAGTGTTCATCTCAACGGTGGACGGCAGGTTGAAGATGATCGGCTTCTCAGGAGTTGCCTGACCCCAGGTATCCTGAACAGCGGTACATACCTCAAGTGCATAATCCAGCTCAGTTCCGGTAAAGCTCTCCGGAGAATACTCAAGCATCAGGTCTCCGTCATAGTCCTTCGCATACTTCTTGACCATGTTCGTTCCGTCGATTGCGATCTGCTTGATCTCCTCTTTGTTCTTGTGGAATACCACGTCACGCTGTAAGGTAGAGGTAGAGTTGTAAATGTGAACAACTACCTTCTTGATTCCCTGAATTGCCTCAAAGGTTCTCTTGATCAGGTGCTCACGGCACTGTACCAGAACCTGCACACGAACATCATCCGGGATCATCTTGCGGTCAACAAGCTGACGCAGGAAATCATACTCGATCTGGGAAGCTGCCGGGAAACCGATCTCGATCTCCTTGAAGCCCAGCTTGACGAGCATATTGAAGAACTCGATCTTCTCCTCAACAACCATCGGCTCGATCAGCGCCTGGTTTCCATCACGAAGGTCAACACTACACCATACCGGTGCCTTCTCGATCTCCTTGTTCGGCCACTGTCTCTCCGGATAATCTACAACCGGTACTCTCTTATATCTCTTGTAATTTAACATAATCTGCTCCTCCTGCTTTTCGCTCTTTTGCCACAGCCATCTTATCTTGTCTTACATCTGGCTGTAAGTCTTATAGTCTTATCTGCTTTCTCTTTCTCAAAGCCTATGAAAGCGTCATAGGACGCGACTCCCTGAGCCTTGCAGTCGGTAAATCACGCCATAATGCTTGACAATAAAAATTGTCACTCGTTTGGGTTCAGCCCCATCGTACATCATTCCTTTTCTCATAAACTTCGGTGTCACAGTACAAACGATAAATCCCGGATGCAGACTCACACCCGGGATTTTCCGACTTTTCTGTCGCAACGTTCTTATATTTTATCACATTTTAACAGGCATGACAAGCCGTCCCTGGTGAATTTCCTGATCCATCGGAAAAATCCTTCCGAATTGTATTCCGGTTTTCATTATTGTATTCCAGTTTCCATCTTGTGCAAACCAACATACAACAGGTAATTCTGTCTTCTGTTATCGACAAAACTTCAAGGAATTGTCAATTTACAAACCTGCGGGAAACCGATATAATAGCAAGCGTCCGGATTTTCCTGGAAGCCAAAAAACGGACTGCAAAAATCTCAAGAAAGGAACGATTTCTCATTGATTATACACTTAATTGAAACCGTTTACTCGTTTCTGTGGGGCGATCTGTTCACGATTCCGCTGAACAACAGCTCAATCGGCATCTCGCTGATGCTTCTGCTCCTGATTCCGGCAGGCATCTATTTTTCGATTCGCACCCGTCTTCTCCCGATTCGTCTGTTTCCGGACATGATCCGCGCGCTGAGTGAGAAAAAAGAACATCCAGACAATCTCTCCTCGCTTCAGACACTGATCATCTCCACTGCGACCCGCGTTGGTATGGGAAACCTTGTCGGCGTTGTCGCTGCCGTCTCCCTCGGCGGAGCCGGTGCCGTGTTCTGGATGTGGGTGACGGCGCTGATCGGCTCCTCAACCGCGTTTGTCGAGGCAGTTCTCGCCCAGAAATACAAGGAGCCTGATCCGCTCTACGGTGGATACCACGGCGGACCTGCCTACTACATCCACCATTTTGTAGAGAAGAAAACCGGCAGAAAAACGTCTCACTCTCTGATTGCCTGTCTGTTTGCAATCTCCGGTCTGATCTGCTGGTGTGGCATCAGCCAGGTCATCAGCAACTCGGTGAGCTCGGCATTTGAGAATGCGTTTCAGATCCCGCCACTTGTCACGACGATCATTCTCGTGATCCTCTCCGCGGTCATTGTGCTTCAGCGAAATGCGACAGTCAGGCTCCTCGATTTCCTCGTGCCGATCATGGCGGGCGGATTTTTCGTGATCACGCTCTTCATCATCGCCCGAAATCTGACGCTTCTCCCATCGGTCTTCTCCCGCATCTTCTCGGAGGCATTTGGGCTTCGTCAGGCAGTTTCCGGTGGATTTGGCGCTGTGCTGATGAACGGAGTCAAGCGCGGACTCTTCTCGAATGAAGCCGGCTCCGGCTCTGCCCCATGTGCCGCTGCCGCTGCCCACAGCAATGACCCGGTTCGCACAGGTCTCACCCAGGCACTCGGTGTCCTGATCGACACGATCGTTGTGTGTAGCTGTACCGCGATGATTATGCTTCTCACACCGGAGGATCTGACTACTGATCTGACCGGAATGGATCTTCTCCAGACTGCAATGCACTATCATCTCGGATCGATCGGCGTGATCTTCATTGCACTGACACTCGCACTGTTCAGCTTTTCAACGTTCATCGGAATCCTGTTTTATGCGCGCTCCAACGTCTCCTACCTGTTCGGAAACCGCTGGTGCTTCCAGACCGCCTACAAGGTACTCGCACTGATCATGCTCTTCATCGGCGGTCTCCAGAAATACACGGTTGTCTGGGATCTCGGCGATGTCGGCATCGGACTGATGACGCTGTTTAACATTGTGATCCTCTACCCGATGTCGAGAGAGGCACTGGAACTCCTGAGACAATATGAATCCGGAAAAAACGCTTCTCTGCTTCACAAAGTATCTGATCTGCAACGTAACTGACTTAACTTACAAGGCATCCAACCTTCACTGCAACAAAAGAGGGGACTCAAATGTATACACTAGACTATCAGCAATTTCAGGCACAAAAGACCGTCATCTCGCAGAAAATGATTCAATCCGCTGAGATTCTTCAAATGGATTTGCAGGAACTTCAGGCTTATATTCAAAATCAGGCTTTGGAAAATCCAATGATTGATTTAGATCGGACCGAGCATGCGCTGTCCGCTTCTGCCCCTGATCGTTCCGGTCACGACAGCATTCAGGACATCGAATTTCGCCGAAAACTGGAATGGCTGAACCAGTCTGATGAGCAGAATCGAATCTACTATGCAAATGAGTGCGAAGAGAATGAGAACAAAGATTTCCGGAATGTCGCAGAATCCGAAAACAGTCTGGAAGAATATGTGCTGAGTCAACTTGTAACGGATCTAAAAACGCCGAAGGACGAAGCCTGTATAAATTTTCTTGTATACAACCTGGACTCCCGGGGATATCTGACAGACTCGGAAGAAGAACTTCAGAGTGCACTCGGTCTCTCTGCGGACGAGCTACACAACTACAAAAAACTGCTTCAATCCGCAGATCCTGCCGGGGCGGGTGCTTCGAGCTTAAAAGAATGTCTTCAAATCCAGATTCGTCGCCGGTGTAAGAATGGCGCGCTCTCAAGAGCAGATGCCGATCTCCTGACTGACTTAACCGAACACTGGATCGAAGAGATCGGAAAAAATCATTTAAATCAGATTGCAAAACACATGCAGATCAGCCCGGCTGAAGTTCAGCGACTCTGTGCAATTCTTCAGACCTTAAACCCGATCCCGGCAAATTCCTTCAGCTCCCGCGAAAAATTGAAGTACATCAAACCCGATGTGACTGTTGTGCACTTTTCAGATTATTTGGAAGTGCTGATCGGAACGGAACAGACTCCACACATTTTTCCAAGCAAGTATTATCTGAATTTGATGAAACAAGACGAGTCGGAACAGATCAGAGAATATCTCGAAAAAAAGTATCAACAGGTCGAGTGGCTTCAGCGTTGTGTGCAGGAGCGTGCGGAAACATTGAAACTTGTCTCAAAAGAAATTGTCCGGGCACAGGAAACCTTTTTCCTGAAAGCTGACGGACATAGAGTTCCTCTCAATCTTCAGGACGTGGCAACCCGTCTTGGAATCCATGAATCAACCGTGAGCAGAGCGGTGAAAGGAAAATTTCTGCAATGCACAAAGGGTGTCTATCCCCTGAATTATTTCTTCACCCGTCAGGTCGGAAAGCCCTTAGAAAAACCAGAAAAAGCGGAAAGAAAATCGGATCAGGACAAACCACTCCCACTTAACAGCGAAGAAACAGAGAGTAGCGGAATCACCTCCGAACAGATTAAATCCGCAATCTTAAACCTGATTGATCAGGAAAATCCGGCGAAACCGCTGAGTGATCAGAAACTTTCCAATGCACTGAACTCCCTGCATATCACAGTGGCACGAAGAACGGTTGCAAAATACCGCCAGGAACTGGGAATTCCGGATGCAAGCGGACGAAAGCAAAATCGATAAGTCCCCCATTTCACTTACCGTTTACGCATCAATTCTTACACACTAATTCCATATTTTTTCATCTTTCTCCACAGCGTTGCCCGCGACATGTGGAGATTTTTTGCAGTCTCCCCACGGTTTCCCAGACAGAGTTTCAGCTCCGCGAGAATCCTCTGTCTCTCCGTTTCTTCATCCTGTTCCTGTCGCTCTGCCACCACCATATCCGATTCCGCTGTCGACGTCCCTGATTTCAAGGTCGACAACTCAGTCTCCTCAATCTCCTCATTCTCCTGCTGATAAATCTCCTGAATCTGGGACTGCAAAAGTTCTCTCCCAATCACTCTCCGGTCACTGATAATCACGAGACGCTCACAGAAATTTCTGAGCTGGCGCACATTTCCTCTCCACGGATAATTTTTCAACACTTCCATGGCGCCTGCATCAAGGACAACATGTTTTTCATTCTCTCTGCTGTACTTCTCTAAAAAATGATTCGCCAAAAGCTCAATATCCTCTCTCCGCTTTCTCAGCGGTGGAATATTCAGCGTCAGAACATTCAGGCGATAATAGAGATCTTCACGGAATTTTCCTTTCTGAACCTCCTGGTAAAGATTTCGATTCGTCGCCGCGATGATGCGGACATTTACCGGAATCTGCCTATCATCTCCGATTCGCGTGATCGTCCTCTCCTCGAGAACTCTCAAAAGACGCACCTGCCCCTCCGGACTCATCTCCCCGATCTCATCGAGAAAGATCGTTCCCTTGTCCGCCTGCTCAATCAATCCCTTCTTTCCCTTGCTGTTTGCGCCGGTAAAAGCTCCTCCGACATAGCCAAACAGCTCACTCTCCAACAGACTTTCCGGGAGCGCTCCACAGTTAATCGCCACGAACGGATTTCCCTTTCTGAGACTGAAATTGTGGATGCTCTGCGCAAATAACTCTTTTCCGGTTCCGGACTCCCCGAGAATCAGAACGTTCGCATGGTGTCTTGCAAACTGTTTTGCCCGGAATCGACAGGTCTCCATCATCTCTGACTGTCCGATAATATCTTCAAAATGATACCGCGCATAAAGCCCTCTCTCATAGCTCTTCTGCTTTAACTGCATGTCGAGCGTATCAATCTTTGTCTTTTGATAGAGGTAGAGAATCGCACCTTCACACTTTCCATTGCGGATATTTGGGATCAGATTGATGATTGCCCTCTGTTTTTGCCGGACTTCGACCATACTGCTGTAAATATTCTCCCGATTTTCAATCACTCTGCGGATATCCGCCATCTCGAGATCCGGGATCAGATCCCAGATATACTGACCATAAAGCTCCGACGGCGCACACTCAAAAAGTTTTCTCATCTCCTCGTTAAAATAAATGACTCTTCCTGACGGATCCGTCTGAAGCAGAGCCTCAAAACAGTAATCCATGATGTTCTCAATCATCTTTGCACGCTCTCTCTGCTGTTGAATCGAGTGAATTACCTCGATTGCCTGACGGATCGTATTATTGATCGTCTCCGTCTCATCCACATCCGCATTGTAATACGCATGAATCCCATACTGTTTTGCTATCAGACAGTTATTTGGTCCACACAGCAGAAAATCAACTTTATTTTTGAGTGCGCTCTGAAAGAGTTCCGCCTTCGTCTGCTTCTCGACATTCTTATTCTCAACCACCGCATGAAAGGCAACCTGCATCGCATAAGGATCAATGTAAACCGGATGATGACTCAAAACCCAGACTTTCACCTCCGGTTTTTCAAATTCTTCCGGGTGCTTATTCTTCACATCCGCCATCATATTGAACGTCGTTGCCCCGAGAAACTGAACCGGAATGATCGGAATTTGAATCGGAGGATTTTGGAACCCCCGAAGAACTTTTTCCATTCCACCGCGACAGATCACGGCATCATACAACTTCATATCGAGCTGAGAAATCTTTTGTTCTGCTACCTCTTCATCCACTTCATAGTTCTCTAACCGTGGAACCACTACCTCATCAACCATTTCAATTTCAAGACTCTTCGCGTATTCCAACATCATCTCATTGATTTTTTTCTCACTCGTGACATATAAAATCCGATACATGATACTTTCTCCCTGTTTCCCAAAATCACATTCAATCTGTGCCTTATCCCATTTCTTTTATTTTACCATACCCCCGCAAATTCGTGCTGACGCACTCATCCATACTCATCTGCCGGCTTTCCGGCCGCTTCAGTTTTTATTTTCCCATCGCATCAAAAAACTGCCCTTCCCCATATCTCTTTCGGAAGGACAGTTTTTCAGGAAATACCTATTTTGAATTTTCAAATCGACTACATATGAAAAAATCCAAATGCACCGACACTTGCAAGCACAGCACAGGCAACCGGAATCAAAATGGCGACCGGAATCATCCAGTTTGTGAGCTGATCCTTTACATTTCGATACGGACATCCCGCAATCGTCATCGCGCCTCCGGTTGAGAACGGCGAAACGGAAGAGGACATCGCTCCGACAAAGATGCACGAAAAGAGCATGATCGGATTGAGTCCCATCTGCTGTGCCAAATGCGGAACCATCGGATAGAGCAGAGGACAGACCACTCCCGTTCCACTTGAAAAAAAACTAAGAAACGCAGAGAAGCCCACAAGAGATGCCGGAACAAGCGATTTCGGCACACCTCGCATCATCACCGCGGAGATCGCCTCCACCATTCCTGCCTCCTTCGCGACCGCAAGAAGCATCGACATTCCGGAAATCAGCAGAATCGTATTCATCGGGATCTTCTCGATCACCACCTGCTGAGAACCAAGATGAAGAACCGCACAGCCAAGCGATGCCAGAATCATCACAAACTGCGGTTGCATGATCGACACAAGTTTTCTCGTAAACTCCGATGGCGCATAGGTGACTGCAATCATTGGAATCAACATTCCTGCGATTGCGCCAAGAATCAATGCGAGCTGTTTTCTCTGAACCGGCTGAAATTCCTCCGGTTTTTCTACCTCTACCTTCTGCGTCGCACGCACGCGGAAAATCAGGCTTGCGACCAAAATGACAAGAAGCTGTTTTCCAACTGCATTCATCCAGACCGCAAAGCTGATTTTCGATGCATATTCTGCATAGACCGTCTGTTCAATCAGTCCTTTTGAGATCACCCCGCCATAGCCATTGATCGGATTATCCCCGCCGATCGTCGTTGCACAGGCGACAGAGAGTGCAAGCAAAATCGGATGAATCCCTGCTTTGAGTCCGAGTGAGAAGGCAAGCGGTCCGATGATCGCCGGAGTTGAAGCCCCGGCTCCGAGAAACGACACGACTGCACAGACAACCGTAATCACCCACGGAATCAGAAAGGCACGGCCACGCAGACGATACAGCATTTTTTTTGCCAGCAGATCCATCGTTCCGTTTGCAGTCGCATAATTAAAAAACAGCGCAATCGCAATCAGATAAAAGACGATTTTCGACGGCCATGCTTCTATCACCTGATTCACACTGCCATCCATAAAAAATACTTTGATCAGACATGCCAGTGCCATCGCAATCACTCCGGCATTTGTCCTGCTCTTCCATCCAACCAGAACCGCCAGCAGAATTGCCATCAAAGATACCGGCAATGCCAGCTGTGACCATATCTCCATCTTACTTTCCCCTCATTATAGAATTTTCGTGACTGTGAAGGTACTGAACAGTTACGACCGAACTCTCGGCATCTGGGCAGGCATCCTGTCCTCCGGCAAAATCACCGCCATATCTCTGTCTGCAAAGTAACGGACTGCAATCTTACTTCCTGTAAGCTCCCCAATTCTCTTGTATGCCTTTCCGTCAATCCAGACATCGCCTTCCCCCGGTTCGATCTGTGCTCCAAATTTCTCCTTCGCATAATCTGCACACACAAGGATTTCCTCTCCCTGACGCAGGATCGGAGCACTCACATTCTCTCTCTCCGTTCCATCTTCAAGCACACATGTCTCTCTCGGCTTTGCAACCACCTTGGAAAGAGTGTTTCCTTCTCCCAGCCTGTCCAGATTCTGATGAAGGAATTCCAACACTCCCGCAATGATCTCCGGTCGTTTTCCATAGCGACCGTTTGTATTTGCAAAGAGGAAACCGTCTACGCCGTACTCTCCCATTTTCTCAAATGTTCTCAGCGACTGGCGATTTGCAATGTCGATTGAGACATCATTGATTCCGGAAAACAGTGCCATCGGCGGAGTGTCCGGTCCGATGTAGGAGATCGGGCTGGCACTCTCGGCGATTTTGAGCATACGCTCTAATTCTTCCGGATGCTCAAACCCGGAGACATCCCCGGATGCCTTTGCTCTCGCATAGTCGACAAGTACCTGAAGTCCCTTTCCTTTTCCGGTAAATCCAATCACTGCGCCTGCCGGTGCCATCGGACCATTGGAGTTGTCCCACTTAATCTTTTTAACTGCCTCCGGCTGGTTTGCATTTTCCTCAATGAGATCTTCTCCCATCGTCAGAAGGTCGCACCATCCATATCCGATCACCGATGCCTGAACACGGCTGGAATACTCGAGATTTCCACCAACGCTTCCCTCTAACTTGGCATCGCATCCACCTGTCGCAGAGAGAAGCAGAAGACCGTTTCCACCGAGCGACTGACCGCAACAACCGATGCGCTCCGGATCGATTCCAAATGCTTCTGCATGAGCGCGAAGATAGCGCACACAGCCCTTCTCATCGTGAAGATAATCCGGAAAGATATTCGGCGGGTAATTTCTCATATCAATTCCGATTACCACATATCCTTCCTCGAGCATCCGAAGCTGAAGCGGTTGAAGCTCAGACGGTGTTTTGCTGTATCCATGCATGTACAGGATTGCAGGACGTTTCTCCGCCCCTGCTTTCCAGTTCTTCGCAAACGCCTCGACGTAGATGCTCTTATATCCCGGCATAAAAAGTCGATTCTTATCTGCTGAGACCGGCATCACATCTACGACCTGATGTCTCTTGACCGGAAAAGGGGCAATCGGTTTCTCCGTCCCCTGATAATCCTGCAAAATTCCATTTACCTGCGCCCTGCCCTCCCAGATAAAACGAAATCCCTGCTCAAAGACAGCAACTCCATCTTCCAGATTCCATGCAAGTTCTTCCGTATGGTATTTCTCCCACGTTCCATTATAATACAGATAGGTGTGCTCTTTAAAGAAGTAACATGTTGCCGGTCCGCGGTATTCTCCTTTCTCGAGTTTTCCGTTATAGACGTTCTCCTCGCTCTCCACAAACGGAACCTCAATATAGGAAGCATGATCTCCCCCCTGATACAGCTGAACCTGCGGAAGATTCGTCTCGTCGTACATCGGATGCTGGAATGTCTGCTTATCCGCACAGGTGACAGTCAGACGAATCCGGCTGTTTTTCTTAAACTTATAGGAGGTCGGCTCGATATGGAACTGAAGGTGAACCGGTTTATCCATTCCCTCCGCGAGACACCGCTCCTGATCGGCTCTCAGACACGGATGATACGTCGCTCCACACTCATTCCATGCCTCTCTCGGCGCTGAAGTTCTGTGCGAAGCTCTTAAGCATCCCATCGATACATAGTGGGATTCTCCGTTTTCCAGAACCTCTTCCAGATAGCAGAGGAAATCGGCATCATTCTGACTACAAGTCACCCAGAGATCTACACTCGTACATCCCGTGATTTCGTTGCGATAGCGTCCAAACAGCGGTTTTGAGGTGAACGTGAGTCCCTTGTTGTCCACTCCCGGCTGCATATCTCCATCCCACCACAGGTGCATGCGGTCCATCGTGTGACCCTCGCCATCATCAAAGACCCGAATCGAGGTGTCTATCTGATAATCCTGAGCGCTCTCCTGCTCCGGCTTTTCTCTCTCAAGCGATCCGTCATTGACCGAACCAGCAGTTCCGGATTTTTCCGGTGTCAGATACAGTCTCGTCGGTTTCGCATTCTCGAGTGGCCAGGTATCGCTGACTCTCCAGTTTTCTCCTTCCGGGGCATTCAGCGTATAGTAGACAAATCTCGGGCGCTCCCCAAATCCATTTGCGACTCCCTTCATCAGGTAATCAAACCATTTTAAGTGTTCTGCGCCAAAGTTATAGTCTCCCTCCGGAAATTCCTTGTTTCCTCTTCTCGATTCTCTGTGATCCCATGGACCGACGACGATCGTTCCATCCCACTCTTTTGCCGCCATCAGCTGTCCAAACGGACCGGACTCAAGAAATCCCGCAAACTGGTGAACCTTGACATCACTCTTCTTAAACACGTCAATGTCCGTGATCGGCGGGATTGTGAGATTCGTTTTCTCGCCCCCGAGAATCGGATTCTCATCATCCCGGCACATGTTCGGAAGAAGCAGGGACTTCATAAACGGCATATTATGTCCATACTGATCCTTCTCATATGCCTCGTATGCCTGATCTCCGTTCGGATCTGCATCCACCGGCTTGATCTTCTTGTCTGTAAGAAACTCTTCTTTCGTCTTCTTTCCTGTCGGTTTTGCAGAACCGGACACACGATGAACACGGCTCGTCGGGATTGCGGAAACTCCGTTGATGTAGTCCTGATAATAGAAGTCTGCGTTTGCAACAACCGGAGTGATGCCTTTCAGAACCGGGCTCGGCTCAGGCTTTCGCACTGCCGTTGCAAACTGAATCAGTCCCTTGTTGGAACCGCCAAACGTGCACGCCTGACCATCGCTCCACTCCTGCTTTCCAATCCAGTCGAGAATCGCGGTCGTATCCTGACGGTTCTCAATACTTGCAAAGCTGTTGTTCACACCGTAGGAGACACCGCATCCTCTCATCTCTGCGACGACACCGACATATCCATACGGGATACAGTGATCAAAAATCTCATCCCCGTTCATCTGGCACTGTCCATAGCGCCCTCCTCTCGAGAAGCAGACAATTGCCGGAAGTTTCTCCTTCGCCGTCTCCCCGTTCTCGTCCACCGGCAAAATCACATCCACTGCCAGTTTCGTCCCATCATATCCGGGAACATATAGCGATATCACTTTTTTTCTCGGATACTTTGCCTTGCCAAATCCCTCATATTTTCCTGGTATTGAATTTCTCTTCTCCATCGCGATCCTCTCTTCTCCCTCAAATTTGTCTGTCCTTTTTTGTTGGCTATTTTGCCGTCTCTGTCTGCTCGGAAGAATCCGCCGCAGAGCGGATCATCTTCGTACCAAATACAAACACAATTGCCATCGACACAAGTACAGAAATTCCGGTGATCGTATAGCTCATCTCGTATCCAAGACCGGAAATCAGAGCACCGAGAATTGTTCCCGCAATGATTGAGAGGAAATCGGTCGACAGATAGTTGGTTGCATGAACTGCGCCCTTTTCCGTCTCTGCACAGTTCTTGAACAGGTAAATTGAGATGATTCTCGAGTACTGAATTCCAATCAGGGTCATGATCTCACCGACTGCAAACAGGTTGAATCCCGTTGCGCGACCTACAATCAGGTTTCCAGCGCCCAACAGAACGTACTGAGCACAGAGAACCAGCTTCGGATCAATGATGTCACACAGAGCTGCGGAAGCAAAACCGGTAAACGGAGTGATCAGTGCGCCCATCTTCAGGATCGCTGCAATGTCAATTCCGCGCTCCTGAGCAACGACGTTATCAAACTGTGTATGCATCTGCCATCCAAATACAACGAGGGACAGGATCAGACAGATCGGAATGTACTTTACTTTCAGAGAAGCCAGCTTTCCTCCGCGCTTTTTCGGGGTTGCTGCCAGCACACGCGGGTCATTGAAATCAAGAAACATGACAAATACAATCGCCAATACAGAAAGTCCACAGCAGGCAAGTCCTGCTCCAACTGCACCAAAACTCTGGAATACATTTACGGCAATCGCTTTCGCATAGGTCTTAAAGAACTGCTGTACCAGAGACAGAATCGCGTATGTCGTACCCATTGCACGCTTGTCCATCATCATTGCCACAACCGCCGGAAGCACGATTCCTACAAATGACCAGCCGACTCCATGAATTGCACGGGCTATAACGAAGTTTACGTTTCCGCTCATTCCAAATGTACTTAAGATCATGCAGGTCAGCATACGCAGACACAGCACGCCGATCAGGGCAAGTTTCTTCTTATGAGAATCCGCCAAAGCTCCTGCCGGCATTCGGACAACCATTCCTGCGATCGAATAGACAGAAGCTGCAACTCCGATTGCTGCCACCGCAATTCCTGCCGACTTTGCTGCCATGTTTGTATAACCACCCACCATGTTGTTCACACAGTCCGACAAAATCTGAATGATAATAATCAACACAAGATTTCTGTTCAGAATATCTCGAAACTTAATTTTGCTACTGTTCTCACTCATACCTTTTCTCCTTTTCTTTCTGGTGTCCTCTCCATCTTCCCCTTTATCTGATTTCGAGGTGGAAGCAACATTCATCGCGCGCATAATCGTTGCTCTCTATACTTTTATATAAAGCAAGATTCATGCCAACTTTTTTGTTTTGGGGATTTTCCGGGATTTTTTTTGATTTATTTTGGGCATTTTTGATTTTTTTGAAATTTTTTTAGAATTTTGATGGTGAAAATTTGATTTTTTATTTTTGGAAGCCGGTGTCGACAATTTTTCTAAAGAATTTTCTAGGGAACCATACGCAAATTCTGCCAGATTTTCAGATTGACTTATCAGATGCGGTGTCGCGTTTGCTACATCTGTTTCATTTGTTTTTTGGATTGTGAAACAAAATATTTCATAAATGAAAAAAATGTGCCCAGGCACATTCTCGCGGAGCGTTTTTTGTATGATAGGACGCAATTTCCTATCATATAAAAAAACCTTCCGGCTTGCTGAGACAAATTTTTACAATCTCAGCAAACCAGAAGGGATAACAAACAGTTTCCACCTTCAAGGTGATATCGGAATGCCTGTGCTTACAGCAGATGCCCCTGCGCTTTCATCACGTCGATCACCTGATCCACATATTTCTCACAGAGCTCCTCGCTTGAAGCCTCTACCATGACACGGACAACCGGCTCCGTACCGGACTGACGAAGCAGGATGCGTCCGTCGCTTCCGAGTGCCTCAGCAACCTTTGCAACCTCCTCCTGCACCTTCGGATCGTCCTGTGCCTGCTGTTTATTATGCACGCGCACATTTTTGAGTACCTGCGGGAAGATCTCAACCTCGGAAGCCAGATGACCCAGAGTCTCTTTCTTCTCGAGAATGACTTCCATGACTTTCAGCGAAGTCAGGATGCCATCTCCGGTCGTCGCATGCTTGCTGAAAATGATGTGACCGGACTGTTCTCCACCGAGACAGTTGCCGTACTGTGCCATATTTTCATAGACATACTTGTCGCCGACCTTCGTCTTCTCATAAGAAATTCCCTCGCGGTCAAATGCCTTGTAGAGACCAAAGTTTGACATTACGGTTGTCACAACGGTGTTGTGGAAGAGAGAACCGTTCTCCTTCATATACTTTCCGCAGATGTACAGAATCAGATCTCCGTTGATTTCATTTCCGTTCTCATCCACAGCGATACAACGGTCTGCGTCTCCATCGTAAGCAAATCCCACATCGCAACCGTTCTTCTTCACATACTCCTGAAGCACATGGATGTGTGTTGATCCGCAGTCGGTATTGATGTTGACGCCGTTCGGCGTGTTGTTGATCACATAGGTCTCTGCGCCGAGTGCGTCAAAGACATTCTTTGCGATCGCAGATGCACTTCCGTTTGAGCAGTCAAGTGCAACCTTTTTGCCCTTGAACGAGCGGGTTGCAATCGAAATCAGATAACCGATATAGCGGTTGCGTCCTGCCGCATAATCCACGGGGCGTCCGATGTTCTCGCGCAGTGCAAACGGAATCTCTCCTGCCTCTCCGTCAAGATATGCCTCAATCTTCTCGATGACCTCTTCTTCAAGTTTCTCACCGCGTCCGTTGATGACCTTGATTCCATTGTCATAGAATGGATTGTGGCTTGCGGAAATCATGATTCCACAGTCAAATCCCTCTGTACGGACAACGTATGAAACGCTCGGAGTCGTCGTCACATGAAGCAGATAGGCATCTGCTCCGGAAGCGGTCAGACCGGCAGCCAACGAATACTCAAACATATAGCTACTGCGTCTCGTATCCTTTCCGATCACAACTCTGCAACGTCCCTCCGGGTTCTCCGGAGTCTTCTTTGCCGTCTGTCCATAGTACCAGCCGAGAAAACGTCCCACCTGATAAGCGTGCTCCACCGTCAGATCGACATTTGCCTCTCCACGAAATCCGTCTGTTCCAAAATATTTTCCCATAAATTCTGTCCTGCTCTTTCCGTTCTCGGACACAGACTCTTGTTCCGTGCCCGATCCCAATCCTCAACTCAAGCCCTGCTTCGTACTCGATTTTCGATTAATACTCGATTTCTTTCAGGAAACGTCCAAGAGCATCCTGCCATGTCGGGAGTGGCTCAAATCCATTTTCTTCCAGCTTTGCCTTGCTCATACGGCTGTTTGCCGGGCGCACTGCCTTAACCGGGAACTGATCGCTCGAAACCGGCGTCACCTTCACCTCGTCCATGCCTGCCTGACGGAAAATCTCACAGGCAAACTCATACCAACTGCAAAATCCCTCATTCGTAGCATGATAACGTCCGTAATAATCGGTCTGAATCATGTCGACGAGAAGTCTTGCGAGGTCGTAGGTGTAAGTCGGAGAACCGACCTGATCATCCACAACACTGACTGCTCCGCGCTCCTTACCGAGGCGAAGCATCGTCTTGATAAAGTTCTTTCCTGCGACACCGAATACCCAGGCAATGCGGACCGTGAAGAATTTCTCCACAAGCTCCTCAACCGCAAGCTCGCCCTCGTACTTTGTCTGACCGTATACATTCAGCGGACTGCGGGAATCATCCGGCTCCCACGGGCGGGTACCCTGACCGTCAAATACATAGTCGGTGCTGATATACATCAGCTTCGCGCCGGTCGCCTGACATGCGAGTGCGACGTTGCGTGTTCCCTCACCGTTGATTTTCCGGCAAAGATCCACGTTGTCTTCTGCTGCATCTACCGCAGTATATGCAGCACAGTGGATAACTGCGTCTGCCTTCGACTCAGAAATCACGCGCATACATGCCTCTTTATCTGTAATGTCCATCTCCTGAACATCCACACCGATGCTCTCGATTCCACGCTTTTCCAATTCATTCATCAGATCGGTGCCGAGCTGTCCCTTTGCACCTGTGACCAATACCTTCATGTCACTGCCTCCGTTTTTCTTACAGTCTGTCTCCGTACATTTTCTCAAAGTAGTTGCTGTACTCACCGCTGATGATGTGCTCCCACCACTCCTTGTTGTCGAGATACCACTGGATCGTCTGCTTCATTCCGGTGTCGAAGTTGTACTCCGGCTTCCAGCCAAGCTCAGTCTCGAGCTTCTTCGGATCGATCGCATAACGGCGGTCATGACCCGGACGGTCTTTTACATACTTGATCAGGCTCTCCGGCTTGTCTAATGCGCGCAGAACAGTCTTTACAACCTCAAGGTTTGTGCGCTCGTTGTGTCCGCCGATGTTATATACACAGCCGTCAGCGCCCTTGCGGACGATCAGGTCGATTGCCTGGCAGTGATCCTTTACATGGAGCCAGTCGCGGACATTTGCGCCATTTCCGTATACCGGAAGCTCCTCATCTGCGAGTGCACGGCTGATCATCAGCGGAATCAGCTTCTCAGGGAACTGGTACGGGCCGTAGTTATTGGAACAACGGGAGATTGATACCGGAATTCCGAACGTGCGGTGATATGCCATTACGAACAGATCTGCACTGGCCTTGGAAGAAGAGTACGGGCTGGAAGTGTGAAGCGGGGTATCCTCGGTAAAGAAGAGATCCGGGCGGTCAAGCGGAAGATCACCGTACACCTCATCGGTAGAAACCTGATGAAAACGCTTGATTCCAAACTCACGGCAGGCGTCAAGAAGAGTCGTGGTTCCCATTACGTTTGTGCGGACAAAGATGTCCGGATCGGTGATTGAGCGGTCTACATGGCTCTCAGCAGCGAAGTTGATGACTACATCCGGCTTCTCTTTCTCAAACAGATCAAAGATGAACTTGCGATCTGCGATGTCTCCGCGAACGAACTTGTAGTTCGGCTTATTCTCAACCGGCTTCAAAGTCTCCAGATTACCTGCATAAGTCAGAGCGTCAAGATTGATGATCTGATCCTCCGGATACTTTTCTACCATATAGTGAACAAAATTTCCGCCGATAAATCCGGCTCCACCTGTTACGATGATTTTCATAATAACTGCCCTCTCTTTTCTTTTTCGTGACTGCTCGTTCACCGGCAATCACCGTTGTAACTCAGAGTAGATGTTTCTACTTAATTACTTAAAAGGAACATCCCTGAATAATTTAAATAATCTCTTAGATATTGTGGATCTTGTCGATGTATTTTCCGTCCAGAACATCCTTCAGATAGCGACCATACTGATTCTTCTTCAGAACCTCGTATGCCTCCATGACTTCCTCACGGCTGATCCATCCGTTTAAGTAAGCGATCTCCTCCAGACATGCAATCTTGCGGTGCTGGTGAGTCTCGATCGTCTTCACGAAATTCGTTGCCTCGACAAGAGACTCATGGGTTCCGGTATCGAGCCAGGTAAATCCCTGTCCGAGAAGAATCACGTCGAGATCTCCATTTTCCAGATAAATGCGGTTCAGATCGGTGATCTCAAGCTCTCCACGAGCAGACGGTTTCAGATTCTTTGCATACTCCACAACACGGTTGTCGTAGAAATACAGACCGGTCACACAGTAATTGGACTTCGGATGCTCCGGCTTCTCCTCGATCGAAACAGCCTTTCCGGATGCATCAAACTCTACGATACCAAAACGCTCCGGATCGTCAACGTAGTAACCAAATACGGTTGCTCCGCCCTCTTTCTCCGCACGCTCTGCGGCTGTGCGCAGTCTCTTCTTGAGTCCCTGACCGTGGAAAATATTATCACCGAGAATCATCGCAACGGAATCTCCGCCGATGAAATCTGCGCCGATGATAAATGCCTGTGCAAGTCCATCCGGTGACGGCTGTACGGCATACTGAAGGTTCACACCGAACTGGTGACCATCACCGAGCAGTGCCTCAAAACGAGGAGTATCATCCGGTGTCGAGATAATCAGAATGTCGCGGATTCCCGCATTCATCAGAACAGACAGCGGATAATAAATCATCGGTTTATCGTAAATCGGAAGCAACTGTTTGGATGTCACTTTCGTCAGCGGATACAGACGTGTGCCTGAACCACCTGCCAGAATAATACCCTTCATAAGTAATCTCCTTTAATTTTGCTCACCAGTCGCCACACTTGCAGACCACATTTCAAGATAGCTTGCACCTATCATATCTTACACAGATACCGTGTGCAAATCTGTCCGATCGCGACTGGAATCCTTACATTTTCTATTAGCGATTCATCCCGTATGGGTTCTTCGCGGTTATTTGTAATATACCATAGAAACACGGCGAATTCAACGCAGGAATTCGTTACTATTCATACGCTACACAAACGGTAACCGGTTTTGCCTCGTGTTCTGTAACAGATTTTTCACTTGCAACCAAAATCTCTCCGTCCTCATCCGTCTCAAGTGCGAAGAACCATCAGAATCTTATATGATCGATTATGCTTCCTCATTCATCTTTGCCAGTTTTGCAGCCTGATCTGCCGCGATGCAGGCATCAATGATTTCCTGAATATCACCGTTCATGATCTTGTCCAGCTTGTACAGAGTCAGGTTGATTCTGTGATCGGTCACACGACCCTGAGGGAAGTTGTAAGTACGGATCTTCTCAGAACGATCACCGGTTCCGATCTGGCTACGACGCTCTGCTGCCTCGGCATTTGCTTTCTTCTCCATCTCAATATCATACAACTTGGAACGAAGCAGACGGAATGCCTTCTCCTTATTCTGAAGCTGAGACTTCTCTGTCTGGCTGTAAATTACGATACCGGTCGGAATATGGGTCAGACGAACCGCGGAGTCGGTCGTGTTGACACACTGTCCACCGTTTCCGGATGCACGCATAACGTCGATACGGCAATCGTTCATGTCGATCTGTACGTCAACATCCTCAGCCTCCGGCATAACTGCAACCGTCGCAGTTGAGGTGTGGATACGTCCGCCGGACTCAGTCTCCGGAACTCGCTGTACACGATGAACACCACTCTCGTACTTCATCTTGGAGTAAGCTCCCTTTCCGGTGATCATTGCGACAACTTCCTTGAATCCGCCGATTCCGTTCTCATTCAGGCTGATGATCTCAACCTTCCACTTCTGGCTCTCTGCATAGTTCACATACATTCTGTAAAGCTCAGATGCAAACAGAGCAGCCTCATCTCCACCTGCACCTGCACGAATCTCAAGAATGATGTTCTTGTCATCGTTCGGGTCCTTCGGAAGAAGCAGAATCTTTAACTCCTGCTCAAGCTCCTCAACGCGCTTTCTGGCATCGGAAAGTTCCTCCTTTACCATCTCACGCATCTCCTCATCTTTCTCCTCTTCGAGAAGCATCAGACTGTCCTCGATATCCTGCTTTGCCTTCTTGTACTGCTGATATGCCTCAACAAGCGGACCAAGATCAGCCTGCTCCTTCATCAGTTTGCGGAAACGAGTCTGGTTCTCGGTGACATTCGGCTCATTGAGCTCCTGCATAACCTCCTCATAGTGAATCAGAATATCTTCTAACTTATCGAACATGAAATCCTCCTATTTTTTCTATATAAACTTACAGTTTCTCTTACTTATAAAACTTACAGTTGCAACCAAAATCTATATTTAATTTCAGGAAACAGGCTCCGTGGCGGGAAAGCACAGGCAAACTCCGCTACTCCACAAATCTTCCACACACAACCCGGTCATTTCCGGCAAGATCCTTATGCACCTCAATCTCCGTAAATCCCTGCTCACGCAAAAGCTCGCTGACTGCCTCTCCCTGATCGTATCCGATCTCAAGATAGACCGACGCACCAGGTGCAAGAACCCGTCCCGCCTCCTTCGCAATCCTGCGATAAAAGAGCAGTCCATCCTCCGTCCCGTCAAGCGCCATCATCGGCTCATGATCACGAACCTCCGGCTCAAGTTCCTCAATAACCTTTGTCGGAATGTACGGCGGATTCGACACCAGAATGTCAAACGGCTCTGCCCCATCAGGAATCGCGGAAAACAGATCGCCGTGAAAACACTCAACGCTTGTCCCTGCTCCCTGCACAAGTCTCTCCACATTCTTTCGTGTGACCTTCAGCGCCTCCTCCGAGAGATCTGCTTCCGCCACATACTCAAAACCGCCAAGCACCGCAAGGCTGATTCCGATGCAACCGGAACCTGCACACAGATCAAGCACCCGCTTCTTGTGCTGAATGTTTCCCTGAATGTTTCTCTGTATTTTGCCGTGATTTTCACATTCATGCTCATCCGGCTGTTCATTCTGTCTCTCGTTTCTACACTCACGCTCAAGCACGAGCTCCACAAGCGTCTCCGTATCCTGTCTCGGGATCAGCACATGCTCATTCACGAAAAATTCCATTCCCATAAATTCCTGACTTCCGAGAATCTGTTGAAGCGGAACGCGTTTCGCCCTTCGCGCAATCCACTCCCGATACTTCTCTACGCACTCGCTGACGCGTTGATCCTCTGGCATTTTCTGCATCCGGTTCAGCAGAAAATGCGTCATATCAAGCCCAAACGCTTCTAACAGCAACAGCTTCGCATCATTTCCCGCATCCGGACTTTCTGCACGCTCAAGGCACTCGGTTCCCTGCGTCAAAAGTTCAAACAGCGTCATTTCTGCACCGCCTTCTCACTCTCTGAAGTCGCCTCTGAAGCCGTTTTCTCTCCATCTTCTGGAATCTCGGTCTCCGGGAAGTTCTCACGCAGGTATGCCTTCCAGTCAAAGACCGCCTCAACTGCCTGAATTGCGACCTCGATCATTCCATCGTCCGGCTCGCTCGTCGTCAGTCCCTGCATCCACAGTCCCGGCTTGCTGAACAGATTGACGAGACAGTTATCACTGCGCCCTGCAAGACGAAGAAACTCGTAGGACACTCCCGCAATCACCGGAATCAGAAGAATTCGGCTGACCATGCGAAGCCATACGTTATCGACACGAATCACCATGAAGAACAAAATACTGATCAGCATGACAATGATCAGGAAGCTCGTTCCACAGCGCTTGTGAAAACGGGAACTCTCCCGCACATGATCGACCGTCAGCGTCATTCCATGCTCAATGCAGTTGATGCACTTGTGTTCTGCACCGTGGTACTGGAACGTCCTGCTGATGTCCTCCATCCTCGAAATCACTTTGATATATGCCACAAACACAGCAATTCGGATCACGCCCTCGAGAATCGCCATCAGCGTATCCGAATGAATCACTTTTCGGCATGCATTCGCAATCAGCATCGGAACAATCATGAAGATCACGATCGCAAACAAAAATGAGATCGCCATCACAAATCCCATCAATGCCTTCTCCGTCTTCTCTCCGAATGTCTTGTCTAACCAGAGTTCGAGCTTCGACGGCTCGGAATTTGCATCCTCCTCGTCATCCTCGAAAAAGCTCGCCGAAAAGCTCAGACTTCTCATGCCGAGGATCATCGAATCCGCAAAACTGAAGACACCTCGCACAAACGGAAGCGAGAAGAATTTTACTTTCTCCGCCAGGCTCACATAGGTGTCCTTTTTCACCTCAATCACGCCGTCCGGTCTGCGAACCGCCGTCGCGTAATCGTCCTTATTTTTCATCATAATTCCTTCAATGACGGCCTGGCCGCCGATACCGGAATATTTCATTAATCACAATCTCCTTGCAAATCTCTGTCACTAATCTGCCACTGAAAAAGCCCCTGCCAAAATCTGTTCTCCTTACTGTGCCACTCTATCATATACCATAGTATCATACAGAATCTTCCACTCATACTCTTCCACTCATATCATAAAATTACATCATACAAAATTAGAAAATCCAGAAAATCCCCGATCATGTACAGTAGAAGAACAACTATTTTCCTCTGAAACAAAAACAAGGTTGAGACAAAGTGTCTCCACTTCCGTCTCAACCTTGTTTGGCTTACGTTATGCTTATGCCTGAACGCCGTACTTCTTGTTGAACTTATCGATACGACCACGAGCAGCAGCAGCCTTCTGCTGACCAGTGTAGAAAGAGTGGCACTTGGAGCAAACCTCTACGTGGATCTCGCTCTTGGTAGAACCGGTTACGAACTCGTTACCGCAGTTGCAGGTAACCTTTGCCTGATAGTATGCCGGATGGATTCCTTCTCTCATGATTTTCACCTCTTCACTTTCTCAATTCTATACTATTGTGATCATCTAACCGCTCCTTGAACAGTTAAAATCACGTCACGCCTATAAACAGCTTTGTTAGTATACCACACAAACGCTCCGTTGACAAGTAGCTTTCATCAATAAAACCGCATTTTCTTAGCATTTTCCACGAATTCCCTGTTCGTTTTCGTGCGAGCAAACAGATCGAGAATCTTCTCCACCGACTCCTCCGGTTTCATCGTATTCGTCGCCTTGCGGATGACGTCAACCGCCTCTGCCTCCTCCTTCGTCAGAAGCAGATCATCACGACGCGTACCCGACTTGAGGATGTCGATCGCCGGGAAAATTCGCTTCTCAGAGAGTTTTCGATCGAGCACAAGTTCCATGTTTCCTGTTCCCTTGAACTCCTCGTAAATCACGTCGTCCATACGGCTTCCGGTGTCAACGAGTGCCGTCGCCAGAATCGTCAGGCTTCCTCCCTCACGCATATTTCGCGCTGCACCAAAGAATCTCTTCGGCATATGAAGAGCCGTCGGATCAAGACCACCGGAGAGGGTACGTCCACTCGGCGGAACGACGAGGTTGTAGGCGCGCGCAAGACGGGTGATGCTGTCGAGAAGGATAATGACATCTCTGCCATGCTCGACGAGACGCTTCGCTCTCTCGATCACCATCTCCGACACACGCTTATGGCGCTCCGGAAGCTCATCAAACGTCGAATAAATGACCTCGACCTCCGGTCCCACAACGGACTCCTTAATGTCCGTCACCTCCTCCGGACGCTCATCGATCAGCAGAATGATCACATGCATATCCGGATGATTCGTCGTGACTGCCTGAGCCACCTGCTTGAGCAGGGTCGTCTTTCCTGCCTTCGGCGGAGACACAATCATACCTCTCTGTCCCTTTCCGACTGGAGCAAGCAGATCAAGAATTCTCATCGCCGTGCTGCTCTTTCCCGGAGTCTCCATGTGAAGACGCTGGTTCGGGAATACCGGAGTCAGACTCTCAAAATTCGGGCGCTTCTCGATCACGCTGATCGGATAGCCGTTGACATTGCGGATGTATAAAAGAGCTGCGAATTTCTCTGCCGCTGTCTTCACCCTCTGGTTTCCGCAGATAATATCTCCGGTCTTTAAGTTAAATCGGCGGATCTGGGACGGAGCAACATAGACATCGTTCTCACCCGGAAGGAAGTTGTCACAGCGGATGAATCCAAATCCGTCCGGCATAACCTCAAGAATTCCCTGCGCTTCCTTTCCGCTGTCAAGCTCTGCAACCTCCTGAGCCGTCAGAGTCTCCGGCTGGCGCATCATCGGGCGCGCCTGGCGCATCTCGCGACCGTAGCGCATCTCTACGCCATCCTGCTCCTCGATCGGATTTCCCTCTGCCGAGCTACGGCTATTGTTATCATTGTAATAGCGGTTGTCGGACAGATTTTCACGAGTATCCCGGCTGTCTCGCAGATCTCTGCTGTCCCGGCTATCTCGATTCTCGCGGTTCTCGCGCATCATATAAGCCTCTCGGCTATATTTATTTTCTCTCGGCTCTGAGGAATTGTCGCGTCCAGAGTAGGAATTGTCGCGGGTATAATTTTCACGGTTGTAATTATTATTGTAGTTATTTCGGGTGTAACGATTTTCGCCGTTATTATCCCGGGAATTTCTGTTATAACGATTCTCACGGGTATTGTCGCGATTATTTTCCCGGGTATTCTCGCGATTGTTCTCACGGCTATTCTCACGACCACCGTCCCGATTATTTTCCCGATAATTATCGCGAGCCTCTCGATTGTCTCGAGTATCCCGGCTGTCTCTTCTCTCACGTCCATCCGCAGTCTCTCTCACCACACGATTCGTGCGCGCAGGCTCCTGCTGACTTACTCCCTCCGCACCGTCACGATTCTCACTGTTTTCCTGCACTTCTGCACCTGTGTTCTCTGCCGTCACCGGTGTCTCAGACGCCTTCGATGCAGTCGCATTGATCGCATTTAAAGTCGCTCTCGGTGCAACTGCCGTCTTAATAATCTCCTCCTGCTCTGCAATCTTGCACAGCGTATCAATAATTTCTGCCTTGCGCATCGTTGTACAACCCTTAATGCCCTGCGCTTTTGCCATTTCTTTCAGCTGGGGCAGTGATAAAGTCTGTAATTTTTCTCGCATACAATCTCTCCAGTCTCTTTCCTTGCTGTTGTGTGTTCTTTGTGATATTCAGATTTTAAATATGGAATTTCTATTTCCGATTTTACTTCTCTTTATTTGTATTTTTAATTTTATCCAAAAATAGTTGGGTATCAAAACAGATATAAGAAAACTCTGATCACGGATCACGAACTTACGGAGGACCTTCCGCGGTCCCCCTGTCGTCCTCTACATTATAAAACGAATTTCCAAAAAAAGCAACCGGCAACGGATTTTGCCGATACTTCGCATTCCAAATCGGCAAAATCTGCTACTTCCACTTTATCATACGGCATTTTCAGTTCAGAAAATGCCTACCCGTTACTGTAATAAAAACTTCATATGTTCCTGAATCTGGCGCTCATAACCGTTTTCAGACGGGCAATAAAACGTCTGTCCCTCCATGCCATCCGGAAGATACTGCTGTCTGACGTAATGGTTCGGATAGTCATGTGCATACTTATATCCATCCCCATGACCGAGCGCCTCAGCTCCCTTGTAATGTCTGTCCCTCAAGTGAACCGGAACCGGCATTGCGTGCTGATTTTTCACAGCCTCCATCGCCTCATCAATCGCACAGATCGCGGAATTGCTCTTCGGCGCCGTTGCCACATAGAGTGCAGCCTGAGAGAGCACAATTCTCGCCTCCGGCATTCCAAGGCGCTCGACTGCCTGGGATGCGCTGACTGCGACCGTGAGTGCCTGCGGATCGGCATTTCCGACATCCTCCGACGCACAGATCATGATTCTGCGCGCAATGAACTTGATGTCCTCGCCCGCATAGAGCATCCGCGCAAGATAATAGACCGTTGCATCCGGATCGGAACCTCTCATGCTCTTAATAAATGCGGAGATCGTATCATAGTGATTGTCCCCGTCCTTGTCATAGTTGACTGCACGCTTCTGGATGCACTCCTGCGCCACCTCAAGTGTGAAGTGAATCAGACCATCCGCCGGGTCTCGCTCTGTCGTCATGATACCAAGCTCGACTGCATTCAACGCCGATCTCGCGTCCCCGCCCGAGACGTCCGCAAGGAAATCAACTGCTGTTTCATCGATCACCGCACGGTAGCTTCCCATTCCCTTCTGCACATCGTTTACAGCACGGTAAATCAGCTCTTTCACATCGTCCCGCTCAAGCGCCTTGAGCTCAAAAATGCGGGAGCGAGAGAGAAGTGCACTGTTAACCTCAAAATACGGATTCTCCGTCGTCGCACCGATCAAAATCAGAGTTCCGTCCTCGACATACGGAAGAAGATAGTCCTGCTGGCTCTTGTTGAAACGGTGAATCTCATCCACAAAAAGGATCGTCTTTCGTCCATACATGCCGAGTGCGTCCTTTGCCTCGCAGACAACTTCCTCCATGTCTTTCTTGCCTGCGACCGTCGCATTGATCTGCTTGAATTCTGCCTTTGTCGTGTTTGCAATCACCTTTGCGAGCGTCGTCTTTCCTGTTCCCGGCGGTCCGTAAAAAATCAGAGAGCCCAGCTGATCCGCCTTGATCGCACGGTAAAGCAGTTTGTCTTTTCCAATAATATGCTTCTGACCCACAACCTCATCGAGCGTTGTCGGTCTCATTCTCGATGCCAGAGGAGACTCCTTCTCCTGCGTTGAGCTTCTCATATAATCAAATAAATCCATTCCAATGCCCCTTTTTCAGTCAATCAACAATTCATCCACCGTCACAAATGCATAGCCCTCCGCACTCAGCTGATCGGCAAGTTCCAGCGAGGCCTCCACGGACTCCGGAAAAATATCGTGCATCAGGATGATATCTCCGTTTTTAACCTGTTTTTTCACCCGTCTCACGATTTTTTCCACATTTCTGAGCTTCCAGTCGAGAGAATCTACATTCCAGAACACCGTTGTCAGATCACAACGCTCCGCGAGCTTTTCATTCCAGTCCCCGTAAGGTGGTCTGAGAAACTCGGGCTTCTCCCCGGTAATCGCCTCAATCATCTCCTGCGCCTTCTCCACAGACTCTGCGACTGCATCCTCGCCCTCATGTGTCATCTGGACATGGCGGTAGCCGTGATTGGCAATCAGATGCCCCTCCGTCTTCATGCGCAGGACGAGCTCCTCCTTGCCTGGAATATTTTCCCCCATAAGAAAAAACGTCGCGTGAATCCCGCGCTTTTTTAAGCCGTCCAACAGTCTCCCGGTGCACTCCAGGGACGGTCCGTCATCAAACGTCAGCGCAAGCAGTTTCTGTGTCTCCCAAATTTCTTCGTCTCCAATCCCCGCCTGAACGATCTTTTCTTTATGAGAATCGGGAGAATTCTCCCGAATGGACATTTGGGGTTGAATCTCAGTTTGGACGACTGCAATCGCAGTGCCAAATAACAGTCCGTCGAACAAAACAATCGCAAACAGCAGTCTTTTTGCCCATCTTATCTTCACCCGACCTGCATCTCCGATTTTTCAAATTCTCTATATCTCTATAAGGTATGCGCCGGTTTCTTTCCTATAAACGAAACTTTTCCTGATTTTTCCTATCATACAAAAAAGAAGACCATGCATCGAACGATCACTCATCCGGTGCACGGTCCTCTCAGCTCTTGCAGAAATCTCTGATTAAGCTACAACGTGTACGTTTACAGCCTGCAGACCACGATTGCCCTCAGCGGTATCGAAGGTAACCTTCTGGCCATCTTCCAGAGTCTTGTAGCCATCAGCTACGATACCGGAGAAATGTACGAATACTTCCTCACCGGACTCATCGTTGGTGATGAAACCATATCCCTTCGTTGCGTTGAACCACTTAACGGTACCCTTATTCATAGTACTGCCTCCTATATAGATAAATATTTGTATTTCTCATGAAACAAAAAAATCACATATTTTTGTGAATCATGAAATGCACTTCATGACTTACAAAAATATGTGAATCAAAAGCTCATATCAAAATACACTGTGAGTTTACCACCCAACCCCTGTTCTGTCAAGCAATTTCGGCATTTCTTTAGATACTGAAGCGGTAGGTGATAGAAGGCGGTTTTGGCAGTGCTTTACGGCCTGCGGAGGTGAAAACAGGCGGATTTCAGTGTATGGACGGTAATGGTGTGATGGGTGCGTGGCCGGGGAAAGTGACCGGCCACGCACACTATGCCAAAACAAATAAGGGAAAAGTTGTCAAAGGAAAAAGACTGGATCTTCGCTGTCTGCGAGCCAGGCTTTCATGGCTCCGGTAAGCCATTTATTCCGGTGGCAGAGAACCTGGAGCCAGAAGGGGCTTGCGGAAGGCTCATAATCCAGCCGGACCAGCTTTTGAGCGGCCGGATGGATCCGGACAATAAGATCCGGGACCAGAATGACGGGGGCTGATCCGGCTGCTCTGCTGCTGTCAGCAGCGATGGAAAGTGCCAGGGCAGTATCAGAAATCTGGATCTGCCCGGAACCGGGTGCATGCAGTTTATGGTCAAGACCGGCTTCAAAATGACCGGTGCAGATGAGCGGATAATGAGAAAGTTCTTCTCCGGATAAGTCGGTTTGTCCGGCCAGCGGATGCCCCTTTGCGGCAAAAGCATGGAGGGGAGCCGGCAGATCTTTCGCTGCGTGGATCAGGTCTGTATCGGTGCGGAGCAGATCCAGCGTCAGGGCAAGATCGATATCATTGTGGCGCAGCCGGAACAGAAGCTCCTCCGGCTCTGCAATGACCTGCACGTTTACATCAACCTGAGGATAGTCCTGCAGGTAGTGGGCAATGCGGCTGCTCAGTCTTTCGCAGGAAAGCTGGCCGGATATGCCCAGACGGAGCGAACCGGTGATGGCAGATGTGTCCTGCTTTCCGACCTTCAGGGCATCTTCGGACATGCGGACAATGGCTGCCGCATAGGACAGAAATTCCTGCCCGGTCTGGGTGATGCGGATCTGTTTGCCTACGCGCTCGTAAAGCTGTGCTCCAAGCTCCTGCTCCAGCTGCTGCATCTGCATGGTAACGGTGGACTGGGCATACCCCAGAAGCTTTGCGGCTTTGGAAAGACTCTGGGTCTCAGCTACTTTGGTAAATGTGATCAGGTTTCTAATTTCCATGAAGTACTTTCTTTATATCGAAATTGATGAAGTATAATAAAAATACTTCAAAATAATTGACATTGATATTGTAGCGCACATGAGGGAAAAACGCAAGCATATCTGGATAGATTTTCTGAATATAAATAATGGGAGATAACAGGATCTCGCGGGAGGAAAGTACCATGGTCGTGGGCAAATGGAAATTTTCTGCAATGTGTCTTCTGCTGTTTCTGGCGCTTCTTGCGGATGGCGCTCTTGCAGGTGCGGCGTTTGCCGTTGCAAATCGGCAGCCATCTGTGATGCAATCCTCTGCCGTTGCAAACCGGCAGCCATCTGCGATGCAATCCTCTGCTGTCCGACCGCTCCAGGTTGCCCTCACCTTTGATGATGGCCCCCATCAGACCTGTACGCCGGCGCTTTTAAACGGCCTGAAGCAGCGTGAGGTAAAAGCAACCTTCTTTCTCATGGGAGAAAATATTGCGGGGAAAGAGCCGCTGGTACAGCGCATGCAGGCAGAGGGCCATCTGATCGGAAATCATGGCTACCGCCATATCCAGATGACAAAAGAGGAGGCGGAACAGGCCTGCGCGGACATCGAACAGACGGAAAAACTCATCCAGTCCATCACCGGGAAACGGCCGGAGTATCTGCGCCCTCCATACGGTGACTGGAATGAGCAGCTGGAATGCCGGGTAAACCTGACCACGGTGCTGTGGAATGTGGACTCGCTGGACTGGAAATTTCAGAACACGGACCGGATCGTACGCCGGGTGGAGAAAGATGTGAAAGATGGGGATATCATCCTGATGCACGATATTTTTCCAACCTCTGTGGAGGCGGCGCTTAGGATCGTGGATGATCTGCAGAAACGGGGATATGAATTCGTGACGGTCGAGGAGCTTTTAGTGGATTAAAGCGGATACAGCTCTTTGCGAAACCCGGTTGACTCTGAAATCCCTGCGGATTATACTGGGAGCATACAGGCAGGAGGAGAACGATACATGGATTTGTTTGATTATATGAGAGCGAGTACCCAGGAGCAGGAGTCTCCCCTGGCGTCCCGCATGCGCCCTACCACTCTGGACGAAGTGGTGGGGCAGAAGCACATTATCGGAAAGGATAAGCTGCTTTACCGGGCAATCAGGGCAGACCAGCTTGGTTCCATCATTTTTTACGGCCCGCCGGGGACCGGAAAGACAACGCTGGCCAAGGTGATCGCAAACACCACCAGCGCGAGCTTCCGCCAGATCAACGCTACGGTTGCCGGAAAAAAAGATATGGAGGATGTAGTAAAAGAGGCGAAGGATACTCTCGGCATGTACGGCAAAAAGACGATTTTATTTGTAGACGAGATCCACCGCTTTAATAAGAGCCAGCAGGATTACCTGCTTCCGTATGTGGAGGACGGAACCCTGATTCTCATTGGGGCAACTACGGAAAATCCCTACTTCGAAGTGAACGGGGCGCTTCTTTCCCGCTCCCGCATTTTTGAGCTGAAGGCCCTGGAAAAGGATGACGTGAAGGAGCTGGTCCTGCGGGCAGTGCGGGATGAGAAAAAAGGAATGGGCAGCTATCATGCTGTGATCGATGATGAGGCGGCAGATTTTCTTGCGGATGTATCCGGCGGAGATGCCCGTGCGGCTTTGAATGCCGTAGAGCTGGGCGTTCTCACAACGGAGAGGGATCCGGCTGACGGCCTGATCCACATTACACTGGATGTGGCGCAGGAGTGTATCCAGAAGCGGGCGGTCCGCTACGACAAGGACGGAGACAACCATTACGACACGATCTCCGCCTTTATCAAGAGCATGCGCGGTTCGGACCCCGATGCGGCAGTTTATTATCTGGCCCGGATGCTTTACGCGGGGGAAGATATTAAGTTTATTGCCCGCCGGATCATGATCTGTGCGGCGGAAGATGTGGGCAATGCAGACCCGCAGGCCCTTACGGTGGCAGTCAGTGCGGCCCAGGCTGTGGAGCGCATCGGCATGCCGGAGGCCCAGATCATTTTGTCTCAGGCAGTACTTTATGTGGCAACGGCTCCAAAATCCAATTCCGCATGCAATGCGGTATTTGAGGCGATGGATGCAGTGAAAAACCAGCGTTCCATGCCGGTTCCGGTACATCTGCAGGATTCTCATTACGGCGGTTCCGCAAAACTGGGACATGGAATCGGTTATCGGTATGCTCACGATTATCCGAATCATTATGTAAAGCAGCAGTATCTTCCGGATGGAATGGAGGGCCGGTGCTTCTATCATCCTTCGGAAAATGGATATGAGTCGAAAATTGCAAAACACATGCGTTTCTTGCGAGAGTCTGTTCAGGAATAAGAAAAATCCGGATAAAATAACCTTTTCTTTTTCGGAAAAATTCATTATAATGTGGTTATGCGCGGAGGCAGTGTCTGGCTGCTTCCGCATTTCATGAATCCATTATTCATATTGAGTCCCTCGGGATATCTATCCATTGATATAAACCCCATTTATCAGAATATAAGTTCAGATTGGAGAAAATATGCGAGAAAAATTACAGACCTTACCCGTATCCGTACTAAAGGAAATGGCGAAAGAGCAGGGCATCAAGGGAGCCACCGCGCTGCGAAAAGCGGAGCTGATCGAGGAGCTTTGCCGTGCGGCAGGAGAAAACGAGGAAAGCCGTACCCCAAACAGCCGGCCGGCTGCAGTCAGAAGAACGAATTTTAATCAGGCAGATCAGGCCGGGCAGAACCGCAGCAGCGAGCAGCAGACTGGCCAACCTGCCCGGGAGGATGGAGCAGACCGGCTTCAGGAGGAAATGGACAGCGGCGTTCCGGCCAGCGGAATTCTGGAAGTTATGCCGGATGGCTTTGGCTTCATCCGATGCGAGAACTTTCTTCCGGGTGAGAACGACGTTTATGTCTCTCCGACCCAGATCCGCCGCTTTAACCTGAAAACCGGAGATATCATCAGCGGAAACCGCCGCGTGAAAACCTCGAATGAGAAATTTGCGGCTCTGTTGTACATTAAAAATGTGAATGGCTATCCGCTCAGCGCTCTGGAGCGCCGCCCGAACTTTGAAGAGCTGACTCCGGTATTCCCGAACAGCCGCCTTCACATGGAGACCCAGGGCAAGAGCAGTACGGCCATGCGTGTACTGGATCTTCTGGCACCGATCGGCAAAGGGCAGCGCGGTATGATCGTATCCCCGCCAAAAGCCGGAAAAACAACTCTTTTAAAGCAGGTTGCGCAGGC
>ERZ838839.819-NODE-819-length-35757-cov-4.157050_pt1 | contig 35757 bp, 58 predicted proteins | sample MGYA00519909_ERZ838839 | MGnify/ENA primary metagenome ERZ838839 (study PRJEB31850, sample SAMEA3708843) | human gut metagenome | biome: human gut; feature: human-associated habitat; material: faeces | place: China | collected 2014 ... | reverse complement strand
GCGATTATCACGCCCGCCGGGTGTCGCCCTGCAAAGGCAGCCGCTTTTTTTGCTGCTGTTTGGGACGCTCCGGCGGCTGCTTTGGCGGTGGCTGTACCGCCTTTCTTTACGGTCTTTGCATACTGGCGTTTGATTTTTTGTTTCTGCATGAACCGGGAAAAGGGATTGCTTGTAAGCTGCGGGTTTTCCTGCAAGGCTTTGTGATACTGGAAATTGACGTTTGCCTTAAACGCTGCCCGTTCTGCCTTTGCCGCTTCCCGGTAGGGTTTCAGCTTATGGCTGCGGTAGCCCTGTTTTAATTTTCTTGTCCCGTACCTTGCACCGCGCTCGGCAAGTTCCTCCGATTTGTGCGCGCCCTCCACACCGGAATTGTCTTTCTCGACGCTATGGATTTTGTTGTGAACAAAAATACCCGCTTCCTGCGCGGGGCGGGATAACGGGTTATTGTGGGCTTTGCCGCCGGGAACCCGCTTTTCCTGTTCCTCAAAGTGCAGACGGGTCTTTGCCTTTCCAGTGGCTTCCTCAAAGGTGCGCTCTTTTATAAGTTTCTTCTGCTTCGGGAGAGCTGCCTTTGCTGCGTCCAGTTTGTCGGCTGCTTTTTCCGATTTTTTGATGTAGGGTTGCAGTTTTGGCGTTTCCCGTTCCTCGTCGGTAAACTGCAAGCGTGAGGTGGAAGTACGCAAAACAGCCGCTTCCTGTGCTTTCTTGACTGCCTTTTTGCTTGCCTTTCGGGTATGGGCTGCGTCAAGGTGTTCCATGACACGCTCTGCGGTAGCGGTGTCCGGCTGTGAAAAGTCGCTGTCTGCTTCCCGGCTGCTGATACGCTCGGCGGTCTGCTGTGTTTCGTTTACCTCAATAAGCCCGTCGCGGGTCATTTTCTGTGTGATTTTATCGCGTGGTTTTAACTGCTTGATAGTCCTGCACCTCCAATCCGCGCCCTCGCAAGGGCGCAATACTCTGCATTTAATTCAATCCCGATATAATGGCGGTCAAGGCTTTTTGCTGCAAATCCTGTGGTGCCGCTTCCAAAAAACGGGTCTATGACAATCCCGCCTTTGGGGCAGCCTGCCAAGATACAGGTTTCCGCTAATTTTGGGGGAAAAGCTGCAAAATGCGCCCCTTTATATGGGACAGTGTTAATCAGCCACACGTCCCGCTTGTTCCGCGTGGTCGGCATGAGCGCGTCGTCATAGTAGCCGCCGTCCCGCGGTCGGTTTAGTCCCTGCACCTTTCCTTGTCCGGGTATTTCCAGTGTGTATTTGCTGTTGGTGCTGCGCGCTCTGCGATACCGTTCTGCGGTAGTAGGTGCTAAGGGTTCTGCAATGGCGGCAGCGTCATAGTAATATTTCTTTTCCTTTGAAAGCAGGAAGATATGTTCATAGCAGCGGGTCGGGCGGTCTTTGCAGCTTTCCGGCATAGGATTTTGTTTCTGCCATATAATATCGCTGCGCAGATACCACCCCTGTTCCCGCAGGGAAAACGCCAGGAGCCAGGGAATACCGATTAAGTCCTTTTGCTTGCAGCCGGTAACGCGGCTGTTCCTTGCAATCCGCTGTCCGGTGCGCCCCTTTGGGTTTTTCGGGTCAGCATAGCCGCCTTTATTTCCTGTACCGCAATAGGTGTCTGCGATATTCAGCCATAACGTACCGTCCTTTCTAAGCACCCGGTAAAGCTCGCCAAAAACAGCGGTCAGCCTATCAATATACTGTTCCGGCGTGTCCTCCTGTCCGATTTGTGCGTCAAGCCCATAGTCCCGCAGCGCAAAGTAGGGCGGGCTTGTAACGCAGCAATGGACGCTTTCACTGGGTAATTCCTGCAAAGCACAAAGCGCGTCCCGGTTGATAATCACGTCTGTTTTCATAGGCTGCTCACTTCCTCCGGCTTCGTCGTCATAATGCGGTAAAGCTCGGTATCTTTTGGGAAATGGTCTACAAAGGGAAGCACCACATTTCCATAAAAGATAAGTCCCTCGCCTGCTTCGGTGTGGGTTACATACTTCATCTGCTGTGGGCTGATATTTAACTGCTTTGCAAGGATAGCCCGGTCGCCCTGTGCCTGATTGAGCATGAGGACAAAATCGGAGTTTTCAAAGATATTCTCGACTTCGCGGCTGCTTAAAAGGTCGTAGGGTAGGGTAAAGGCGCCTTGCCGCCGTTGGCGGTAGGTTTCCTACACCCTCCCTCGGAACCGGACTTACTCCTCTCGAAGTATCCGGCTCCCCATTAGTAATTAACGTATTGATTAGTGTCTGTGTATTCTTTCATGGCACTTGCTACAAACAACAAGCGTTTTCCGCCGCTTCTTTTTCATCACGGTTTCCCAATCAGAATTACCCAATTCGTTTAAGTTCCGTATAACGTGAACCTCATACAAATCGGCTTCTTTACACCCACATAGTTCACAAACTCTGGCATTGAGCCGTTGTCTAATAGTGGTTTTCCAGCTGAATTTCTTTCTCTGATAAATGATGTCACTCGCTTCGCCACGCTTACAATCTGCGATTTTAACAGGGCGAACACGTTTTGTTCCTGCTTTAGTTTCATAAGGGACAGACCATGTTTTCCCGTCTTTATACTGGCGAATGATTTTGCGGATACTGGTTTTGTGCTTATTAGCAATCGTCTTTAAGCAACTGTACTCCATAAGATAGCAGAAGTAGTCCAGCGTGTGATAATCACAAGCCAGATTGTAATAGTTGCATAACCCTCTTGCTTCGGCATTGTACTGTTCCACAATCTCATAATCCGCAAGGTTGAGAAGTCCGGCCCGGTGTATCGGCTGAAACTCCCCGTTTTCCTTTTGGCGAATGACTTTCTTTGCAAACATGAATTTTTCAATCTTTTCCGTATGGGGAATAGACAAGGCAACTTTCATGTGCAGGGTACGGGATTTTCTCCACGTTCCGTTTTTCATTCTGTGACCTTTGACTTCCTGATTTCTGCGGACACAAATATCATAGCCAATGAAGCGGACTTTTTCGGAGCTGTGCGTTATCAGCGTCTTTTCCTCGCTCAGAGTTAATTTCAGCTCTGTGCTTAGAAATTCAGCGATTTCGGCTTTCAATTCCTCACATTCCGTTTTTGTGCCACACACGCCTGCCAGCCAATCGTCCGCATAACGGACAAAAGTAAACTTCTTGTTGTCGGCAGGTTTGCAGGGCAGATTTCTCATAGCTTTCTTCTGTGCCCTATGCTGGTCAATCAGTTCTTGTCTTGCCGCTTCATCAGAGGTATGGTCAATCCAGTAAGACAGTCTTTTTAATTCTTTGCTTGCCGCATGATATTCCAGTGTCTGATATGCAGACCTCGGCTTATCAAAGAGTTCTGCGATTTCCCGAAACTTCTTGTCCAGCTCATTCAGATAGATATTTGCAAGTATCGGGGAACAGATACCACCCTGCGGAGAACCGCTGTAAGTGGCGTTGTACTTCCAATTCTCGATATACCCAGCTTTCAAAAACTGGCGAATGATGTTCAGAAAACGACTGTCCTTGATTTTCCTGCTCAAAATCTCAATCAATTTTTCGTGATTGATGTTATCAAAACAACCTTGTATATCGCCCTCGATAAACCAGACCACGCCTGTGAAGTCAGAAGAAATCTGACGCAGTGCGGTATGACAGCTTTTGCCCGGTCTGAAACCGTGGGAATGACTGTCAAAGACAGGTTCATAGATAGCTTCCAAAATCATTCTGACAACTTCTTGCAGGAGCTTGTCATGGAAAGACGGGATACCCAGCGGACGGAGTTTTCCGTTTTTCTTTGGAATATACTCACGCCTTACAGGATTAGCCTTGTAGGTTCCGTCCTTTAGTGACTGGATTAACTCTTTTATATAGAAGTCACTGAAACCGTCTGCGGTATCGTCGTCGATACCCTGTGTTGTTGCACCTTTGTTTGCATAAAGTTTCTGATAGGCGGCGTAGTAAATATCTTCACGAAGCAAGTATCTGTAAAGTCTTGTGAATACGCCGTCTTTGTGTTCGCTGGAACACTTTTCAATACGCTCTAAAATTTCAGATGTTGGTTTCATTGAGGTTTCTCCTCCCTTTCATTCTTACATTTTAGATGTTACTAACTGGCTCCCTTCGCCATGTAAGGGTCATTACCCCTCTCGGACTACTATGGAGCCTCCGTTACCATATCCGGCAAATGAGCCGGACTTAGGCAATCCCCAGTTAGCACTGTGCATAGGTTAGTGAAGATTGTCGGATATGCTTTCGGTTCGTTGTGACGTGTTCTCACGCCTGTTTCATAACGTGTTGGCAGTTATCCCGCCGTGAAAGATGACGTGACAGCGTTATGACATGGGTTTCAGGACTTTTCCCACACCTGCAAAAAACAGGAACTGGAACCTTACATTCGATAAACCCAATCTTATCCTCATATCTTCTTAACATTAGGAAACAGTCGCACCTAAGTCCTTTGGTGACTATTCCTTTTTCTGCCATGCGCTGTTCCCGTAAAGGATTTCTCCTTAGTCGGTAAGGCAGATTGTTTCGCACACTGCCGTGTGCGGCAGTACCTTAGACTGCTTTGCACAGCGCCCTATCTGGGCGCACTTTGACGTTCTGTGTGATAGCCGTCGGTATGCCGCCCCATTTACGAAAACGCTTCCAAATCTCCACAGAATAGGCTGCGGTCTGTTCCTCTTTCAAAAGCAAATGAAATTCGTCCATATAGTAACGGGTTGCCTTTTTCTCGGCGCGGTTGACGGTCACGCGGTTCCACACCTGGTCTTGCACAATGAGCATACCTAATTTTTTGAGCTGCTTTCCAAGCTGCTTAATATCAAAGCAGACAAGGCGGTTAGAAAGCTCCACATTCGTTCTGTGGTTGAATACATTAAGGCTGCCGGAAACATACAGCTCCAATGCTGCCGCAATGCGGGCAGCTTCCGGCTCCGGCTGCTTTAACAGTTCGTCGTAAAGGTCGCCCAAGATAGGCATTTTCTCCGGTACAGGGTCAGCAAGATAGTCCCGGTACACATTCCTTACGGCGCGGTCAATGACGGTCTTATCAACAGGCTGCAAGCCCTCCTTGCCGCCAATGACAAGCTCGCAGAGGGAAAGGATAAAATCACTTTTCAGTGCAAGGGGGCTGTCGTCCTCGCTGTAATTGAGGTTCATATCCATAGGGTTCACATACTGGGGCGTACCGTCCATGCCTTTCCCTGTCGGGGATAACCGTATCACTTGCCCGCCAAGCCGCTTTACAAGGGCAAAATATTCCGCTTCCGGGTCGCAGATAAAAATATCGTCGTCAGTAATGAGAAAGGCATTTGTGATTTCCCGCTTTGCTGCAAAGGATTTTCCACTGCCCGGTGTTCCCAAGATAAGCCCATTCGGGTTTTTAAGCTGTTTACGGTCGCAGAGTATCATGTTGTTTGACAGGGCATTTAAGCCATAATACAGGGCAGCCCCGGTCTGAAATAGCTCCTGCGTGATGAACGGGATAAAAATAGCGGTGCTGCTCGTCGTCAACCCTCTCTGAATAGGGATAAGGTTCTCGCCCAAAGGGATAGAGGACATTAGCCCCGCTTCCTGCTGATAGTCAAGACGGGTCAAGGCGCAGTTGTATTTCTGTGCAATGCCCGCCGCCGCGAAAATGTCATTTTCCAGTTTCCGTTTCGTGTCTGCCATGTTTACCACAAGGAACGTAAGGAGAAACATTCGCTCGTTTCGGCTCTGTAAATCCTGCAACAAGTTCTTTGCTTCATTCCCAAAAGTAGCAAGGTCAGACGGGATTATATCCATGTCATAGCCGCTTCTAACCGCTTTTTTCTGTTCCTCAATCTTCATCTTGTCAAGGTCTGTGATTTTGCGCTTAATGGTCTTGATTGCTTCCGACTGGTCGATACTTTTAATGTGGAGATTGACAATAACCCCTGTTTCCAAGTCCAACATATCCGCTAAGATACGGTCGTTCAGCTCCGGGGCAAGGATTTCAAGGAACGACACCGCCCCCGTCTTTTTCCCCATAGCAAAGTAGCGTCCCTCCCCAAACTTGAAAGAGGACGGGGCGATAAAGTCCTTTGTGGTAAGCCCTGTCGGGGTCAGCCAGTCATAGGAGAATGAGAACGGCTCGCCTGCCGGGTGGAATACCCCATGCAGCACCTTTAAGCGTTCATAGCCGGATAAGGGGTGCGCCGATACGCCAAGCACCTTGAAATTGTTGAGTACGTCCGTTTCGATACGGGAAAGCCGCGCCCTTGCCGCCGCCGGATTGTCCGCTTCAATGGAAAACGTGATGTACTTGTCCTTGAACTGCCCGGAGGAATGCTCCGCGAAGTAAATCGCAAGTGCATTTGCTACGTCCAGAGCAGTTACGCTGCTGTGCGGGTCTACGTTGCATTTCATACTGCCGCTACCGTCCGCTACGACAATGGTGTTCCCGTTGCCGTTTACCGTATCAGGCAGAGCCTTCCAAAGCTGCTCAAACGTTTCGTTATACTCAGTGATTGCATTCCATCCAGAGTTGCCATACTTATGAACGATATCGTGCGGGAACAGAGTGCCTGCGTTAATCTTGGTTTCACCCTTAGCGAGGCTTTCCAGATAAGCACGGCGGCGCTCCTCATCGTTCCTCAGAAACGCCTTATTATAAATGAGATTTGCGCGGGACGGAACCGCTTCGTATTTGATCTCTCTCCACTGTTTTGCGGACATTTTCTTCTCGACTACATCGAGATAGCCGCGCAGCTCGGAAAGCATCTTGCGGTACTGACGTTCCGTTGTACCGAGCATTTTCTGAATCTGCTTTGCATGATGCTTGGTTGTCGCAGAAGAAGCACCCGGAGAGGGGAGCCATTTTGCAAGTAAGGAAATCTGCTGGCCGTCCTTCATCGATTTAAGGTCTCGGTCTAGCTGTTCCTCAATCAGCGGATATACCTCCGAATCAAGGTCGGTATCCAGCAGGCACAGCAGGTCATCGTAGCGGCCATATTCTGCAACCAGTTCGATTACTGGTCGGACGTATTCCGGCAGGTTGTCCGCCAGATACTTCATTACGGTGCGGAACAGGCGGCGCTCGCCGAGTCCGCCGCGGACATCTCGAGCGAAGAACAACCACTTCATCGCGGCCATCTTGTCATCAAAGAACGCTTTAACGAACTTGCTCGTAATCTCGGCTTCGCTTGTGCTGCGGAGCGAGGCTACGGAGAAATTCAGGTCGAGCAGCGCTTTGCCGGTTGTTCTGTAACCGACAGCGCCGTTCTCGGTGACGCTGACATTGTAGTCTTCGTTCAGTGTGCTAGCCATTGCGGTTGTAAAATCCATTTTCTTTTCCTCCTTGTTTTGATTCCACAGGGCGCATTGCAGGGAATCAGCCTGCCAGTGTTTTATGGAGATAGTTTTTATTTGCTGTACGCGCCCTTTGGAGGGGTACGGGACACAAAGGTATTTTGATTAAAAGTCAAAGCCTGTAAGTTTGCTGTGAGTGCCCCTGTTGTACGGCGGGCTGGAGTCGAACCAGCGATTATCATCATGGCATATCTTTTTACTGTTAAGATTGCTGTCAGCGAATTTGTCAGTTCGCATTTCAAGGGATGACGCATTACCGCTTTGCTACCGCCGTATATTGATGGTGCGACTGGAGAGACTCGAACTCTCACGGGGATCTCCCAGCGGAACTTAAATCCGCTGCGTCTGCCAATTCCGCCACAATCGCATTTGGTGTTGCCGCTGGGGATCGAACCCAGAGAAAAACGTGTTTGAGACGCTCGCGTATGCCAATTCCGCCACGGCAACATATGGAGCAGGTAACGAGAATTGAACTCGCATCCTCAGCTTGGAGGGCTGATGCCTTAACCGTTAGACGATACCTGCAGATCTCCCGCGGTGACGAGTCGCGGGAGGTTCGCTTGCCGTGCCAAGCGGTGTGTGTGAGTGGAGTTTGCTCACGGACATATAATTTCCTCCGCACGGTGAGGATTGGTCGAGGTGACAGGATTTGAACCTGCGGCATCTTGCTCCCAAAGCAAGCGCTCTACCAAACTGAGCCACACCTCGTTATATCGGAGGGTCAGCGCTAACCCTCCGACTGCGTAGGCTGTCAGCCCACGGCTCAGTCGCCTTTTTCTCTTTTACTTCTCGGTGACTTAGAAGAAGGTGCCCGGAGGCCGGACTCGAACCGACAACCTCGAGATTACAAATCTAAAAGAAATTTGCTGTCAGTGAACTTATCAGCTCACATAATACGCGCTCTATCCGATTGAGCTACACCGGGCATATTAAGTTGGCGGAATTTTGAGGAGCCGCGGAGTCGAACCGCGAGAAACTTTTTTGCAGAAAGTTTTTTGTATATATTTGCTGTTCGTGCGCCCGCCCGTCGCACCATAATTCTGTCACCGAACGCTCCTCATATATCGCCGGTCTTTCCCGGCTGTCAGTGGTCTTCCCCGCCGTCACCGCTATGCCATCGTTTTTGTTTACATATACTACTATACAAAAAATCGATTTTTGGGACGCGGAATTTGAAAATTTCTCAAAAAATTTTTTACTTTGCGTCAGTAACGACTGTGCCGCCCTGAACGGTAACCCAGCCGTGCTTCTCTCGCGCTTCCATCTCCATCTTCTTGATGAGCTGGTCGGTGAGCGATGCCGAAATCGTTGCGTTCGCCTTTGCTTCTGCTTCGGCTGCGATCTGCTTTGCCTGTGCGTCAGCCTGAGCCTCGATGATCTTGGTTTCGTTCTGAACCTTGATGGTTTCCTGCTCTGCTTCAGCCTGCTGCTTCTTCTGCATCGCCGTCACACGGTCATTGATAGTCTGCTGAAGCTGTGCATCCGGATGTACATCAATGATGGAAGCGTCAATCACTTCAATGCCAAACTCCTCGCCCAGCTTGTCGGAAAGCGCCTCGGTCAGCTTGTTATTGATCGTTGCGCGATCACCGCTGTAAATGTCCATCATCGTATAATTGGTCGTAACCTCGGAAATTTTGGACTTCAGAATGGTACGAACACGGGAGTTTACGATGTCCTCGCCATCCATGCCGCGGAACTTCTTATAGGTATCAACGACCTCATCCTGCTTAAAGCGGTAAGACATCTGGAAGCTGATATTGATGTTGGCGTTATCTGCCGTTGCTACGTTAAAGGAATCGTCGCCCTCGCTGCCGTCGCGAGAGTCCTTGGTCAGAACGAGCTGCTCATTGCCGACGGTGAACTTCTTAACCTTCTTGGTCGGACTTACGACATGGAAGCCCTGCGTGAGAACCTCGTCCTGTACACCGCCGTTCATGCTGTAGACAACGCCGACATAGCCGGTCGGAATTCGCTCCGTACATACGAAAGTTCCGATACCTCCGAACACCAGAGCGGCCGCCAGAACGACGCCGCCGATTGCACCCTTACTCATGTTTGTTTTCTCCTTCGTTTTTGTTATTTTCGTCCTCATCGGACATTTCCTTTATCGCATCGCCGAAAATGTTTGTCAGAACACTGCCGAGCCTCTTAAACATAAAAGCGCAGCAGGCCCAGATAAATACCCCGGCGATGATACAAAGCGCATAGAATACTGGATTCAAGTTTGTTTCTCCTTAATCGTCTGGTGGTTAATTCAGCTGGATAGGGAAGAAGTTTGACTCCCAATTCCTTTTCTACAAATTCAATACTTGACATATGACGGTATTTACTTATACTTTCATATGTCGCAAGCGCTTTTGATTTTTTCATTAGCCGTCCTCGTTTGCCATTGCTTCTGATAATTCAGAAGCAATACATAACTTCATACAGCAGTTCCAACCATCTGCACAAAGCTGCGGCAAAATACAGCTTTGGCAACATGGTTGTTCTTCGCAGAATGTGCCAATGGTTTCAACAGCTTCTAATAATTTTTTATTGCTGATTGCCATTTTCTTCATCTTCCTTAATCGTTACACGAAGTTCAACTCTCCGACCATCTTTGAGTTTCCACGCCCATCCGCTTGATGATGCTTTAGAGCAATCAAAACCACCAAGCAGTTCCATCACCATATAGTCACGAACGGCTTCAATCGCTTCTTCAGTAACGTCCGATTGGTTGCGCCACATGGATTTGTTCTTTGGTTCAAGCGTTCCTGCGTAAATACCGAAAGCACCACAGCCAACATGATATTCAGCTATTGTCTGCACCTCCGTCCATATTCTTCATAATGCTTTGTACGATTGTCTCAATCAAACGGCGCTCATCAGCAGAAAAAAGTGACAGATCGCACGTTGTCTCAATCGGATTAAACATCTTTTCACAGATTAACCCGGCCGCCAAATGCTTGTTTGCTAAATTCATTGTCCGCTCTCCTGTTCCATGCTTCGATTACAGCTCTTTCACAAATTTCGCGCTCGTTATACCGCCCATCAGGCATGTTGATACCAACAACAGGACTTCTCGCGTGACATTGCATACACCTTACAGTAACAGAACAATGCCTCTTCCCTCCATACTGAAAAGTTCGTTTGCTGTCGATTTTCAATTTTGTCCCTCCACAGAACGGACAAGGTTTCAGTTTATCCATTGTTAGCACCTCCGTCCATTTTGCGCGGAGGACAAAATAATCTATCAATCCAAGATACTTTTCCGTCGCCATAAGTAGCGCATTTCTTCGATTGGCAAGTTTTATTCTCTTTGTGGCAATAGATACAGTCCTTGCACGGATTCCGCATTATTCTGTACCTCCGTCCATCTCTGGCGGCTCCGGTAATGGCATCCACGCCAAAACCTTTGCATCCCGTCCCTGCGCGACTTCTCCGCCCCAGTACTCACAGAACCGATACCCGATGCCAAAAGTTTGGTACATGCGGTTGTAACCCCCATAGCGGAAATACTCGTACCAACAAAGGACATGTTTGCCCTCCGGCGGCAATTCTTCGTCTGCCGGAATCCAACGCGGTCTTGGAATAACATCGGCGGCGGGCGGCGAGGCAACAATCTCCATTGCCATGGCACCGTCGGAACCGTCCACCCATTTCGCCGCCATCACCGCTCTTATGGCAGTATCTCGCTTAATGTATTCAGCCATTGTCCACCCACCTATTCCATGCCTTAATTACATCCTCAACCGCACTCGTTCCGACACGCTCGCTGTCGGCTGCAGTCCATGTGGTTGCACCGCATTTGGTGCAGAGCACTCTCACGCCGTTGCTTACAAACAGGCGAGCTTTTCCACCGCAGAAGGGACACGGTTTCAGTTCAATCATTGTCTTCACCGCCGCCCATCTTCGCCGCCTCTACAAACCCAAGAACCGCATCCACAATCGCCTTGTCAATTCGCGCCTGCAAGCTGCATTTGTTTTCGCAAACAACAGGCATTTCAGATAGGCTCTTGTTATAATAAGCCGTCTTGCGGACAACCCACTTGCCGTTCCAAAAATAAATAGAGTATCCACTGGATTTTGCCGCCTCCATCTTTGCTGACTTTGCAGTACCGGTTTTCACAAAGTAGCTTTCTCTCGTCACCCACGGATTTTGGTATATCTTCATTCCGCACCGTCCATCTTGGCCCCGCAATGGCAATACGGCTGTCGTCTACTCTCTACTCTGCCGCAACGTGAGCATCGGTAGTATCGTTCCGGCATGATATGGTCGCCGTCCAAGAATGAAATCCACTTTCCATGCACCACCGGCACAACATCTACATTACGCTTTACTTCAAATTCTTCGTTCAGCCACCGCCGTACATAATCCAACCTATACGAGCTGAAGCCGATGTTCATTTCACCGTTTTCCCAGTACATAATGCTGTAATACGGCTTGTCCTCACTGTTATTTACGATGATTTGCGCAAAACAGGTTTTAATCTTTTCGTGATCAGCCATTTTCGCACCCCTTTCCCAAATGAGTTGCACTTTTCTGCTTCTCAAAGTAAAACTCAATCGGCTTTTCATTCTCGATCACATTCCCGTAAACTACGCCAACCTTATAGATGTAATTTTCGCGCAGCTTTCTCGGAATTTCCGCGATGTAGCGCCGGAATGTTTCCAGCGTATGGGCTCGCTTGTAATGATTGCACATTCGACAGGACGGCATGAGATTCGAAATATCATCTGTCCCCGCATCTTCAATTCTCCATGCCCTCAGCGGGAGAAAATGATCTACTTGCATATCTTTGTATGCAATCTCTCTGCCGCAATAAGCACAGTGCCCGTCGTATTTGCGGTATACTTCTTCGCGGATTTTCTTACTTATCGCCATCGTTTTTCTCCTCCGGCAACTCCGGCATCGGCATCCAATGGGTTACTTCGCAATCTACCGGGCAGTTATAAACATCATCCGGCGTGAAGCATCTGCTTTCCCACCAGCCCTCCGGGATGATGTAATCGTCACGCTCTTCGTCATAACGGCCATACTCACAGATGTCATTCCAGAACCAATCGCTGTCTTCTTTGAACAGTGTTCCGTCTTCATGGATTGCTGTTGCAATAAATCGCCATCCGTTTCTGTTGCAGGCGATCATCACTTCGGTTTCGGGTTTTGGCAGGCGTTCGGTTATCGGAATCCACCGCACCACCGGCACAACATCGGCGGCAGGAACGTCGCGCAACTCCCAAAGCGGATTAAGCCCCTTTAGGTGCGCTTCTCCGACTGCATCTTCCGCCGCTTCACGCTCAATATACTCAGCCATTGTTTTCCTCCCATTCCTCTGTTTTACTCGCCAAATCTCCGTTTCGTAAGCTCGTTCTCATCTCAAACTTGACTTTGGTTGTACAATTCTTTTGCTCTTGCCTGAATCATATCCCAAATTTTACAGTCTGGGATGTTTGTGTTCAGGTATTTTTCTATCCGCTCAGGCTCCAGTTCGTGCTGGTGAGCAGCCATAAATGTTCCATGAATACAGCAGGTCGGCTTATTACAGTAACTCCATTCGTCGAATTTTCCGCTGTAACGAAAATCCAAGATATTCAGCGTGTCGCCGACGATTGAAATCGTCACCTTTGGGCTTAGGCTGAAGCTGGCACACAGGATACGGTCTTCAAAGGTTTCTGCATTGCCGTATCGGAATGTCCACTTCTGCGATTGCCTGCCGCCGACCATATCATGACCTTTGCAGTTCGGTTCGTTTCCGTTCCACATATTCTGGGTGAAGTTCGGAAACGATTGGAAAATCTCGCCGATCATATGCCGTAACCCCAAACGTAGAGGAACGCCGGAATGAGCATTACTGCGCGAAGAGCATCCCTGCGGCGATGTCGCCCAGTCGATTTAACGTTTGTCTTCTCATAATCAGCCTCCGAATCTGTTATTACGAAATTCAATGCTGAACTCGAGCCGCTTTACCTGCTGTTCAAGCTGATTCTATTCCTCTTCATAGCGAACCATCCTCAGCTTGATTGGCTGCGGCTGACGAGAGGCTTCCTCACATAGCCCCATAAACTGCATCATCAGAAATTCTTTCGGTGCGGCTGTCTGCTGACGGCTGACCAACGTATTTCCGATGTACTGCTCAATGATGACGCTGTAGGTTTCTCCGAGATCAAAAAACATGGGTTAATCCTCGGCAGGACGGTTCAGCCAATCGACGCAATCAGCAACCAAGTCCTTTCTTTCTGCGGATGCGTAAGCGAAAACGTGATCAACAGCATCACTGCACTCGTTTATTAAGAATTCTGCCATCTTCCGAACCGTCATCTTGCGGATACGGTCGATGTTGCGCTCCGGCAGGCTACGGATGACTTTGATTTCATCCCAGCCCTCATCAATTCTCGGCTCACACAGCTCCAGATTCATGCGCTTGATGACTTCTTCCGGAACCGGCGTGCCGCGGTCGGCGTTCTGGGACAACGCCTGTCCCAATGGGATTGCAAAATAAATGCAAACCTTGCGGCTGGCCAATCCCTTAATCTCATCCAGAAGATCGGCGCGGCGCGTATGACGCAGATTCGTTGCATCGTAAACAACATCGTTGCCAGCGGAAAGTGCTTCCTTTGTGCGCTCATGCAGGATATCGAAGACCTGTTTGTGCATCTTCTTGTCGCCGCCGTCTGCTCCGATCTCAGCACGGATATCGTTACTGGAGAGCACGGTTGCATTCGGAATCTGGCGGGCGTAGGTGGTTTTGCCGGAACCCGGCACGCCGACCATCATGTAGAACGTGGGTTTCTTCTCTGCCATTTTTATCGCTCCTTCGCTAACTGTTCGTTGATTTTGTTGACTGCTTCGACTAATTCGTCTACTTTGTTGGTAATCAAGAGCTCTGCCTGGCTGACGAAAACTCCATCAGTGTTGACCGGCTTGATTTTATTCTTTTTGTCTTCTCTCAGTTTTCTGTTGCCTACCCGAGCGAAATAATCAGAAAGAGAATCTCCTTCGTACACAAGTATCGATCTAAGAGACCCTTCATCCTTTTCTGGTGCCGTTATCCTCACTTCGATTGTTTTACGTCCCAATCTTACAAGACCGGCATAATCGCTGCTGTCATAAAACCTGACAATATAACCAACGCTGCCATCGGCTAATTCTACGTATTCACCTACATGAAAGTCCACTTTAATCGCCTCCAAACGTATTGATATTCACAAAGCCAACACATTGCCCGCAGCCATATTCTTGGATAAAATCAGTGCCGCCACATTTGTTGATCAAAACCATATGCTCATTTCCCCAACCAATTCGCGGATCGCTTCTCGATTCTTCGTCAATTACTACATCGTCTGGATTCACTAAGTCAGGAGAAATATCATTGAAATGGCTTGCTACATGAGACCTGAGTTCATCGACCGTATCAAATTCCTTAACTTCCTTCATCGCCTCTGCGAGTCCTCCTCTTTGTGGACGGTAGATGTATTTTTTCATCGTGTCAATTCCCTCCAAACGTAATCTCTGTGGTCGGGTCAAATCTGCCCTTGATTTCTACTTTGGCAATAACGGAGTCTGCGAGTATTTTTTTCTCAAAAACGCCCGGAGCGATTTGCTTTACAGCTTCTGTTTGATCAACGGTTACTTCAATCTCTGGATTTTCGATCTTGAATAACCGGAAACCATCGACGAGAACGGTAACCGTGTGCTTTTCGCCATCGCCTAAGATGCCAAATTCAGATTTCAAGATTCTTTCTCCTCTCGAAGTGTCGGATCAACCAGTGAACAAGTTACATCCACGTTGAGCGTCTTTACTTCTCTGATGCGATATTTTTCACCAAGACCAAAGACTTCGCTTTTTAGTGTTTTATCAGCGAACCGAACCAATCCAATGCGGCCATTGGGTTCAATCGTAACGTACCAGTCGTAATACTCATCCGAGCGTACCTTTTTGTAATAGCGGATGATTCGTTTTGATTGCTTATCTTCTATTACGAACGCTTCATATGCCGAGATATACGGCGATTCAGTTCTTGCTACAGGGACTTCTGTTATTTCAATCATAATTACACCTCAAATAACACTTACTGCGGTTGCCGCCAGCAGGAACAAAGCCAGGGCGGCGGCAGCCAGATATACGCTTTTACTCATGGAATCAGCCCTTCCAAATCATTGGTGAACCATCATCGTTGACAAGAAGTGTGAGCGTTCCGCGATTGTACATACCGCGAGATTGCGTATACATCACGCGGTTTGCGGCGTTATACACGATGTCATAATAAGGATAGGAGGCGATTTTGACAAAATGTGCCTGCAGGCTGGTTGGATTCTCAATCGGCTGTGAACCGCAGGCGGTCAGTCCGAGCGCCATCATTACGGCGATCAAGACTCCGAGAAAATATTTCCCTCTCAAGATTGCTTTGACCTCACTTTACGAGATAAACATTACGATACTGGATGCCGAGGCGACTTGCTTCGGATTTACTGCCGACGGCAACATCGATAATCGAACCATGGATGGCCGACCCTGTGTCAGCGCAGTAGAAGATGCCATCGTAACCTTCAATGCGAATCTTGGAACCGAGAGGAATTACTCGCGGATCAACCGCCACCGTGTACCACGGCGTCACCGGTGTGCCGAGAGCGGTAATACTTCCACCTTCATCAGCAGCGCCCGTGTAGAAAGTCAGCTTATAACGTCCCAAAAGCTGACCCTTGGAGTTTTCCTCGGCCTTTTTCTTTTCCTCTGCAACCGCTGCGTTGTACTGCGCGGTCAGGTCGATGACGGTTTCGTTGTGTTCATTCCACATCTGCTTTGCGTACCAGATGGTGTAATGATGCTCTTCTGCGCCGAGTGCGCGGGCATTTTCTGCGAGCTGATGCGCTGCGTTGCGCTGCTGGAGCGCCTTATCAAGATCCTTCTTGATATCCGCGGAGCTTGCTGCTCCGGCGCTTACGGTAAGTACAGTGGCTAAACAGGCGGCTGCGGCCGCCGTTCGTCGAAGTGCGTGCTTGTTCATATTCAGTCTCCTTTGTTCTTCAGTTGGTCGATTACGTCTTCTACGATACGGTCATAACCGACCATATCTCCGGTTGTGTATTGGAATTCGATGCCGTTTTGGTTCAAGGTTTTCAGGATGAGCTCGGAGACGCCATCAGCTTCAGCCTCTGTTTGGTTGCGTCCTGCTGGGTTGTATTCCTTCACTCGAGCCAGAAAGTAATTGAGATTGTTGTAGGTGTTCCAAATGTTCAGCGTGTACTGCTTGTACACCTCTCCGTAACATGGGTCATCTTTATTAAGATAAACCAGTCCAAGAAGCAACGGAGAATCTGTGATAACGACATCTACCTGACCAGCACAGCGCCGTAGTCTGTAATGCTGTTTTGCTGTGATGTAGTCCTGTGCGGCGAGAGCGGTTTCGTTTTTCTCCCAAGTTTTGTCTTTCGCAAACTCGGTTACCAGTTCAGCGTTATACCCCAGCATTTTCAATCTTGCGAAAACATACGCCGCACCGGTAGATTTACCGCTTCCGGGGCCGCCGAACAAATTTACGACAAGGGTTGGCATTTTAATCACCTCACATTTTGTCGAGCTCGTTATAAAGCTCGGTTCTTGGGTTGTATGGTACATATTCATAAGTCATTGCTGACTTAATGGCTTTGATTTGTGCCTTGGCTTTGGCTCGTTCCTGCACAAGCTCGGCCAGTTTTTTATAGATTTTGTAGCCGCGATGCGCTGGAAGTTTGGGATTGTTTCCAGCGAAGTGGTACAAGTCAACCATCTTTAGATCACAGTCATGCACCGTAATCGAAAGGTCGTCGATGATCTTTTGCAGAACATTACTCTGGGAAACCGCCGCGTTCACAGTCGGTACAAGCTGCTGTCTGACTTTCTCATCTACTGGCTCGATACGACAGTTTTTGAATTCGCCGCGGGCATTTACTCGGAGAAAATTCTTAGCCGCCGTGTGCGTGAATGCTTTTGCTTTAGCCGGATCGAACACAAATGTCGGTCTTGCTTTACTGTCAATAGCGACATATCGCTTTTTCTTTGAATGGTATAGGACATATTCTTTTTCTAACACTGCTTCACCGACTTTCTTTTTTTGCTCTGGCGGAGGAGCCGGGACTCGAACCCAGACCGACGCAGGGTGTCACCTGCTCAGGGGTTAGAACCCTGCGTGCTGACCGTTACACCACTCCTCTATGTGCTGCTCCCAGTCGGAATCGAACCGACATCGCCCTGCTCTGCCTTGAGCTACGAGAGCAGATCACCCGCTGACGGGGCGGGCAACCCGTTTATAAAATTGTTGACGCCTGGGCAACGTCGTGCCCCGCGCGGCTTGGAAACCTTGGTTGGGAGTTCCTCCAATTTGAATTATTTTTGTCCTGCGCGGCGGACGTGGTCACCCATCCGAGGTTTGAACTCGGGACTTATCGGTTAAAAGCCGATTACTCTGCCAGTTGAGTTAATGGGTGGTTTGGAGGCGTTGCCGCCTCCCAGCATTGAAAAGAGTTACCGACTTGCGTCGGTGGTGGGTCTTGCGGGACTCGAACCCGCAATCTTTCGGTTATGAGCCGAAGGCACTAACCAGTTGCGCTAAAGACCCATGATGCGGCGCATTCCACGCCGCCGTCCGTCTTTCCGGATTGTCGGAGAGTTAAACAATGACCCCTTTCGGGGTGGAGCGCCTGACGGGGATCGAACCCGCACTCTCAGCTTGGGAAGCTGATTTGCTGCCATTACAACACAGGCGCATATTTTGCGGGGCTTTCGCCCCGCGAGGTTATGCCGCGCACGAATCACCGATGAATTTATGCCACATTCTCAGAGCCTTTACCAGTCGGCGGTCAACCGACCGCTTTGTGATTCCAAGGATTTGACCAATTTCTTCAGAGCGATAGCCGACTTTTCGGTAATCGACCACGACCTTCAGATCACTGGGAAGCCGAGCGAGGAAGTCCAGCAGGTCAATGCAGAGGACGTCATCCGGAGAATTCATCGGACGGCGATTTTTATCGGAACATTTGATCGCGTTATCCGTAGCTTTATTGTGCTTATTGATGGTTCTGGTGTATGGAACCATCTCCGCCATGATGCAGGAAATTGCATAATGGGAAAATGTACAATCCTTATTCTGGTCGTATGTCACGGCCGCTCGCCACAATCCGCATTTTGTCGCCTGCTCCACATCTTCGTTGTAGAGCAAGGTCGGGTAATATTTGCGGATAACGAAATATCTGATCTTGTCATGCTGCTCAAACAAGAGCAGCGCTTTTTGATATTGGCTTTCATCAATCATCTGCAATCCCTCCGATTCTGGTTTTCTCGCAAGGGATTTATACTCGTTCTTCCTTTTGTGCTGCTATGCAATACTCATTCTTCCTTTTGGTGTCCGCCGGTCATGTGTTTTCCCTTACACTATCTACTATACAAAAAACGCGATTTTGGGACGCGAATTTTGAAAGTTTTTTCGGTTTGTATGATTGCACAACAAAAGGACGGCTAATGTTAGCCGTCCTTATCTATATTGCACATATTATTTTAGCTTTTGAAGCCTGTTAAACTCTTGAATCAGCGATAAAAAACGATTTTCATTGGTGACGATTCCGCTCCAATTTCGGCATTGCTCGAAGAACCATGCTTTTTTGCTAAGCTCTCCTATAATCTCACCGGACATTTCCTCATACTGCTCTATTTTGAGAAACAGATAAGACTTCGCCAAAAATTGTGGCACGAGAGAATGCGGCGCTTCAAACTTCTGATAGCGATCCAGTCGGTAAACAAGATTTTGAATGGCCGCCGCGGTGACTGGTCGGGAAGAATTGAGTTGAATTAACCGCCCTTTCTCCAAAGGAACAAATCGGAAAATGAAAGGCTCCACCTCTTTAATTACGCGAGATTTTGTTTTTACCTGCATTCTGTCCTCATCCATATCGTCCGTCGTTAATTCCGCGATTTCATCAGCGGACAAACCCAAGGCGAACATAGCCAAGGCGAGAGCCTTTTTATTATTCCTGCCGGAACGGAATGGGATTGAGGCGAGCACGTTGCTCATCTCTTCAAATGAATCAAAGAACTGTTCCGACCATGCTCCAGCCGGTTGGCCGACTGTCTCATCGATTGTATTCAGCGTGTTTGGAACGTTGTGCTCCTGAAGAAATTCCGCATACTTTCGCACGTCATACCGCACGTTACTCGCAGTTTCCGGTCTATCCCAGACGGAGTTTTTCAGAAGCTGATTCCACTCCGCTCCAGAAAACTCTTCAACCGATTTGCCGGTTGCAAACTCTATCGGTTTAGATCGGTCAAATATTCTTTTGATTTTGATGCAGTCTTCGTGTTCTAACGACTGCATATACGCTTCTCTCAATGGCTTGTAATCGCTTTTACCGTCCATACTGCAATTCCTCGCATTCATACTGATACGGCTATTATAACACAAACACGAGGAATTTAACAAGGTTATCAGCAGTCTTCGTCTTCTCCGACACCGACCGTGAAATAATACGGAGACTGTCCTACTACGCGAAGGCTGAGAAAGAAAATGTCCGGCTCGGTTTCTTTTGCAACCGCCCAGAGCAGGTCACCTTCGATGAAGACCTTGCCTGTCATCACGGCTGCTAAGTACACACCGTTTTCCAACGGTTCAACCGAATCGCAAATCATTTCGATTGCGGCTGTGTCATTTTTTTGATGGGAAAGCTCCATCTCGAGGCTGATGAAGTTCCCTTCTTGGAGAAAATGATTCAAACTTCTCCAGTCACTAAAGAAAACTGTGGTCATTGCTGCTCCTCCATTTTATCGAACATGTGTTCGTATTTTCCGATATGCTTATAATACCATTTTTACCTTGTCTATGCAATGGTAAGTTTTTCATGCAAAAGAAAGAAGTCCCAATATAGGGACTTCTCACTTATGCTTCGTTTTTTTACTTTCGCTTTTCTGCTGCTTCTCTGGCCAGACGTTCTGCCCGGTGAGCGGCGCGTCGCTGACGGATTTCATCGTCAAGTTTTTTACGCTCGTCGCTGTTCAAGTAGGCTTCCTGCTTTCGCGCAGCCTCCTCTTCCTTGCGTTTCTTCTCCTTGTCTTCTTTTACGCGGGGATCGATGGATTCATCAATCGGATAGTACGGCTCAATATCGTATTCCGGATAATGCCATCCTCCGCCCGTTACGTCATCGCGGTGATAGGCACGATGCACTAGTTTATAATTAAATTCAATTCCGAGCTGCTCGCACTTCCACTCGAAATATTCAATCTGCAATCCGTGGATACTGGTGTTCCAATACCCTGCGAGGCGCTTCCAGTTTGTTTTGAATCCTTTATTAGCGATACGATATCTGGGCCAGTCCTCATCCGGATATTCAATGGCTTTCGCTCTGATGTCCAGATATTTCTCGAACAAAGCCATACTCTCCGGTGTGGCCTGATCTGGTCTGTTAGCCTGTTCTGCCCGCTGGCGAACATCTGCTGTAAACAAAGCGCCCAAACCTAAAAGTAACTGAAATCCCGGTAACATTGTTATTCACCCCCGTTTAATAAATGCTCGCACAAATGGTGGAAAAGACCGCGTAAATAATCATGAACCAAAGGAATGCCGAAACCCATCCATTACAGAACAGAAGGTACAAAATCGGGTCGTACCACGAAGTTTTCGCCTGTGCGCTGCAGAATTTATGAGCGATCATAGTTGCTCCGATGTCACAGGCGATATCACATTCTTCTTTTGTGATGACCCCTGTGTCTCGCAACATCTGAAAGTCTTCCATGCTGCAATGCTCCCAGTTGACTTCCGGGGCATCTTCGAACAACAACTCCATGCCTCTCCGCCAATCAAAATCATCATCGATGTCAACGCTGTCAAGACCCTCTTTGGTGGTATAATACCACCGTTCTTCTGCCGAACCTCTCTTCAATACTTTCTTACTCATAAAAATTATCTCCTTATCGTAAATCTGTCATTATCGTAATTATTCAGCCCAAAAGTATACAATGAATCACGAAGGCCGCAATGAACACCCAAAGGTAAATCGACCACGGGCCTCCGAACAGCACGACCAGAATTTTTTCGTGAAGCGGCGTCTCCGGGAAATGAAGTGCCTGCGAAAGCATTCTGGAACCAATGCTAAGCGCCAGATCGCACTCTTCCTCAGTGATCACTCCTTTGTCACGGAGATCCTTGAAGTCGTTTGCGCTGCAATCCTGCCAGTTTACGTCAGGAGCATCCTCGAACAGGAGCTCTAAAGCTCTGCGCCAATCGAATTCCTTGTAGCTGTCGAAATCTTTAAGACCTTCTTTCGTGAGATAATAGCGGCGCTCTTCCTCAGAGCCGCGCTCGGGTACTCGCATTTTTGCCATTACGTTCACTTCTCCTCGTTCTCTGTAATGTCTTTGTCTTTGATATCATCCAGTGTGAAGCCGTAGTTGAGGTTCTCGTACAGCTTATTTCGTTTTTCTTCTTCTAAGCCGATGTAACGCAAGGTTACTCGACTGTTTGTATGCCCAAACATTTCTTGCAGATAGGCCAGAATTTCCGGCGACTGCTGGTTGTCCATGAACAAGTGGTAGCCAAACGTTTTTCTCATGCTGTGCGTGCCGAGCTTGTACGGCAGATTCAAATCCTTGCCGGCATTGCGGAGGATTCTAGCAAACGAACTGCGCTCAATGCTCTGATTCTCCCCCTTCTGTGAGATAAACAGCGGCGTTTCATCCGTATGATTTGGAATCGAAGCCACTAATTCGCGGTAGCACTGCATTGCAAAACTGTTAAGCACCACCGTTCTGTATTTGCCGGTTTTCCTTTCTTTTAAGCGATATACACCGTTCTCCGGAATATCTCCGATTTTGATTGCACAAAAATCCTTGCCGCGAAGACCAATATTGCAGCCAATGATAAACATTGCTGCGTTGCGGAGCTGACCTTTGTCATAGAAATACTGTGCAATCTTGAGGATGTCCTCTTTGTTGCGGATGGGATCGACCGTACCGTTCGCACCGACCGTTGTGCGGCGCTTGACCGAGGCTTCTGTTCTGGCGGCTTTTTTCTGCGCCTGCGCTGCTTTCTGGCGGCGTTCCATTTCGTCAGCCAGAGCGGAGGCAAGAAGATTGTAGTCAATCGCTGCATACCTCGTCATGTTATGCAACGGCTCTACGTCCTCGTCCTGATAAAGTTTAATTACTTCCGCTGCCATATTGTGTAATCTCCTTTCATTTTAGCACACTTGCACAAAAATGCAACATATGATTTCAATTAGTTGTCAATTGCGCTCTGAATGCTCTCGACGCTTTCGTTCAGACTCTCCGATGCGGAATCGAGAAAATCGATGATCTCGGAAAGTGTTTCGCCCTTCTCACTGTCCTGTAGGTTCTCCGGCATGTTATCGAACTTCTCTTCCTCACCGTCCTTGATTTCATCCAGCTCCTCGTGGATGGTTTCAATACGGCTGATCAGGTCACTGAGCTGCTTGCGATTCATCTTGTTCATGTGTCATTCTCCTATGCTGTTCTGTTATTCTTGCTTGCGTCATACAATGCTGTCAGTAAGTAATCTCGTTCCTCTGTTGCAGGAAATGTTCTTGCTGTGAAGTTATTCAGCGCCGACTGGATTTGCTCTACGCTGATATTAGCCAACTGCTGGCTGAGAGCGTAGCCGCTTGTCAGTGTGTTATCAACGCGAACGTGTTGGCTTGGTGTTGCAACGAGTTCATAGAGCAGACTGGTTGTCCGTTTCACTAAGGCTTCGTCAAAACTTCTGCAAAGAATTTCCTTTGCAGCCTTGTTCATAACGCCGCTGACCAGAGCTGGGACTTTCGTTTCTCTCTCTGTCCTTTCAGTCTGATTATTATTAGTCTGATTATACTTAGTCTGATTAGGGTTCGATTTCCAAACTTCTGGGGTTTGAAAATCGAACTTCTTGGGTTCGATAATCGAACTGGTCTCAAAATCGAACTGGTCTGAACTGGTTTGATTATCGAACTGGTCTGTGGATAAAGTAGTTTCAGAATCAAACTGGTCTGTGGATAAAGTGGTTTGATTTCCGACCGGTTTGATTTCCGAACTGGTATCAGAATCGAACTGGTCTGTGGATGAGCTTGTGGATAAAGTGGTTCGGTTTTCGAACTGGTCGAGCAAGGCCGGGTCGAGAACATAGATACGATTCGGCTTGCCGAGCCCTTGTTTTGCTCTGCGAATGAGACCCCAATCTTCGAGCGTATCCATCAGCTTGACCGCTTTTGCCTTTGCACAGCCAATGCTTTCCATCACCGAGTCAATGGAAAAATAGACATACGGCGTACCGTTTTCATCTCTCCATTTATTCGCGATAGAGAGGTTGAACCGATCTACAATTAAGGTGTAAAGAAGTTTAGCATCAGCGGAAAGTGATTTGAAACAGGGCAGCTTGACCAGTGCTGCCGGAAAGCGAATGAACGGAAAGTCGCTCACTCGATTGGTATTTTCTTTCATTTTCTTTGTCCTCCGAGTTTTTTCCCTATACTATCTACTATACGTCTGACCCGAAAAAAGGACGCGGAAACCTGTTAATAATTTGTGAACAATTTATTTGGCAAATAACCACGGCTTTTCACTTCTAACCTGCTGATACGAGTAACTATTTACGCTCTTTAAGCCGAGCGAAACCGCCAGTCCGCAATTGACCGCTTCCATTTCATCGTAGCTGCAGGAACCGATTCGCTCCATCAGGCGGCTCACATCGACCGTCACAACCTGCTCACAGAGAGCGATGGACGGAACGTAACCGCGAACTCGAATGTGGGTCGGAAGCGGACGGTGCTTCTGCGAAGTGGTAAGATACACGATCTCTACCACGCCGGAAGCGCGATTGTTGGCGTTGTTGGATACGATGATGGCCGGTCGGGTTTTCTTCTGCTCGAAGCCTACTGCGTTGTCATCGTTCTTGATGTAAAAAATGTCGCCGCGGCGAATGTCTCTGTCGTTCATAAATATTCTCCTTATCGATAAATGTTGCTCTTAATGATCTGCATACGGTGCTTTTCCTTATTTGCGTCCTCGGTGATGACAATGATTTCATCGGGATGGATGCTGGTCGAACCCAGATAGGCGCCATCTTCCTTGAGGTCTCTGATCCTCTGGTCGATAAACACGATACGCTTTTCTTCCGTCGGGAAGAGATAAGTGGCATTGTCGCCGTCATCGTAGGCAAAAGTAACTGCGAAGCTCGGGTTCTCTTCGTCGAGGAGCTCTTCTCGCGTCATGCCGTCGATGATATCGCGGTCACACTTCGGACACGGAGCGAAACAATGGTCGCCGATGATTTCCTCATGAATGAGCTTGTTCTCAAACCAGATTCCGCAGTTATCACAATGAGTGAGGTCATCGTTATTCCACATATTATCAAAACAAGTGTCGCAGATAATCCTTTCCTGCTCTGTGTCATCGTTGATGGTGCGCGGCTCGGGAAGCTCGCAATCATCAAGGGTGAAGGTCTTGCCACATTCGGTGCATTTGAAGATCTTTTTCATGTCGTTTTCTCCTTATTTCACTTCGACTTCGGTGATTTCCCACACAGTTTTAGCGTAATTGCAGGGACTGCAATAAAAAGAGTAACAGACGTACATCTGGTTGGGATCGTCAGTCAGGAACTCGGTTTCGTCCTCGTCCCACTCGATTTCCTCCTCATCCAGAACACCGCTGCGCTTTACGCTGTCACGCATAATGCTGTTCAGCGTGTGAAGATTCTCACTGGCGGCGATTACCTCACCGCCGGAATGATCTTCATTATCGTACCAGTAGCGCAGAACATAGATTTTTTTCATTTTGATTACCTCCAATCGGTCGGATTTGTTGTTTTCATTCGGTCGGTTTAGTGCTCGTTGAACACAACCTGCTCGCCGCGCTTTAGTGTCCAGCAACCGGTGTCAGTCATTGCACACTCGGCACAATTGCCGTTGCACGGCTTTGCATCTGCTCTTGCGGTTGTCGTGCCATTCTTGAAGCGAACGTGCGCTTCGGGTAAAGAAAAAGGATTGACCATTTCAAGGTCAACCCAACCGGAAAGAATGAGATGTAAATTGTCGGGGATATGCTTGCCGTCACTCAGGACAGCGTTTACAAAATCATATCGCTTGGTGAAGCACAGGATTTCGCAATGCCGATTGCGCTCGGCGATACCGATCATGTGGAACAGATAATCCTTGCTCGGAATGTCGCCGCTGACGTGAAACCGGAAGTACCGGTTAAGCATTACGGTTGCCTCTACTTCACGCCAGAACGTCTCAGGATTGCTCTGGAGCACCTCGAGGTTATGCTGGTAGGCGTTTCTTACGGTCGGTCTCAGACGCTCCAACTTGGCTGCGTAGCACTTCTCTTTGCACTTGCAGTCGCGGCAGGTCTTAATGGCCGGCAGGCTGACGGACGGGATTGCTCCCATCTTGGAATTGCCCGGGCTGATCTTGATATTGGTATTGATAGTCATGATGTATACACTCCTTATTTACCGCTGGTTGATTACTTCATGGAATGCTGCGGATGCGGCATCGTTCCACGCCATGCCGTTGTCTTCCTTCTCGCGTTTGAGGTATGCCATACGGTTCATGGTGTCAATCGGAATATCGCGGATATGGTCGTAGAGCAGATCGTCTTCGACCTCGATAGTATTTTTGATATCTTCAATATCGTTTTCGTGCTGGATGGTTTCGAAAACCTTCTGTTTCACAGATTTTTTCAATGTAACAGGCGAAATATCCCATTGAAACTTGTGACCGAAACTCGAGATGGAATTATCAGTCAAAGACACCTCGTCCTCGAATTCGTCGTCCGAGCCGAAGAATGTCTCATGGTCGTCTATGTTAGAACCGGAGATGATATCGTCAATCTCCTGCTTGATAAATTCCTTTGCTTCCTTGTAAGTAAGAAAAATACCTTCGGTGCCAAAATATCGTTCTCCGCAGTCGTAATAACTGCGAAGCTGAGATACTGCGAATACAATCATAACGATTCCTCCTTATCTTGCGATTGCGGTATTGTGAAGACGCTGGTCGGGTTTGAAAGAACGTCCGTGCTCTACACCCTGATCACGGTACTTATTCGCCCAGGCACCGGCGGTTCTTGCATGGGAAGTGCTCGTTTTCATGCTGAGATTGCCATAGGCGTCCTGCACATCCTTCGGCGTCATCATGACCAGTCCCCACTCCTGATGCTCGGCGTCCTGCTTCTGGTATTCCTGATCGAGACCGGCAACGAAGCCGTCGCCGTAAGCGTTGCAGGCAAGGCGGATATCGGTTGCGCTGTAACCCTGCCACTTTCTCGTGTGATGAATGGTGCGCTGTTCCCTCTTGACGCAGTCGATTGAGTAGCGGAGGATGCGCTCGGCGATTTCAATATCGCTTTCAAGACCCATCAAAATAATCGTGAGTGCCTTGCTGCGCGGCGGCTTGCGGCAATAATTCTTGCAGCAATAATGCTTGGCAATCACGTCGCTCAGCTTGTAAATCCAGAAGTCGGTCATTGTCGTGCACTTGATATCGGCAAGGACCTTGGTCACGACCTTTTCTTTTTTGCCGGTGCACTCTTCCGGACGGAGCTTATGCTGAACCATGAGGGCGCGAGCCTTGAGAAGAGCGGCTTTCGCTTCGTTTTCATTCGGGGACTCTGCCAGTGCGAGGAGCTTTGCGATTTTTTCCTTGATGTTATTATTCATGATGTATACCTCCTATTTGGATATAAAAAGCAGGAGCTGTTGGCTCCTGCTTGTGTCATTATTTTATACGGATTCAATTTTAATAGGTTGTTCTTCCGATGCATAAACCGGAATCGCTTGCGGCGTATTTCTTCCAGAGCTTTTTGAAAAGTCTTACGACACCGTCAAACTCGTCCTTTTCCTTAGCAATATCGGCAAGGTCATATGCGCTTGCTTCATCTGGAACTGACCAAATCCACGTCATGTATGCAGTTTCATCGTTCATGCACATTACGAGATGGTGCATTGCAGTCAGAGTGTCGTAGCGTTCCTTTTCTGCTGGCGTGAGATTGAGCTCTTCCTGAGCTTTTTGTAATGCAATGTAATTCATAATTACCTCCTAAACATCGTTTTCATGCCCAATACGCACTTTATTGCTTAATCCCAGTTAACAAATTTCTCAATCTCTTCCTTTTCGATACCAATTCCATCTAAAAGGATCAGTAATGTATTAACTGTATCTTCTTTATCAATCGACTGAAGCCAAATCCAGTCAAGGATATTGCAGATTATCTTTCTTCCATCATTATCAATTGTAAACTTATCCAAAATATACTGCCAAAGCTCATCCTTCATATCTTTTTTTCTCCTTTATTTGTTTCTTTCTATATATATATTCCGGAAACGAATTTTATCCAAACATTCGCTTTATGCTGTTGTGAAAATCTTAAACTCTGATTTCCACTCCATTCGTCTTCTCAGAACGATGTTTCACAGTCTCAAACCTGTACATGTTCTCGTCGCAATAAGGGCAATAATACGGATATTCTTTCCGTAATCCCTTCGTGGTTTCTCGCTTGACTTTATGGCCGCATCGCTTGCAGTATCTGTTTTTGATCATGTGGAGTCACCTCCCAATCGTATTTATTCATCGCCGTCTTCAACTATATCTTCTGCATAGCATTCACCGCCGTTGTTATACATACAAGCTGTGCAGGAGTACCAGCAATTCTGCTGTCCGCAAGGACCTACAACACCGCCCCAGCCGGTTTGAAAACCAACGTTGTAATGACAGCTATCACAATCAAAATCATCGGGTAGGCCAAAGCATTTGTTCTGGAAAGCTCCATCCATGGTGTTTTCTCCTCTCTGTTCATCGTTTTATTGGTCTGGATTGCCGTTTTCTTTGCTGATTTCCTCATACACTGAGGGATTGACGATAGCTAACAGCCTTTCAAAATATGCGTTCATGTCAGACACATTCTGAAAATGCTCCATCGCCTTATCGAAATTCGGCTCCCTAATCATGTCGGATAATTCTTTTATCACATATTCGTTTTGGCATTTGATTGCATAATCAACCATATTGGCAACCAGCTTGTCAACCCTTTCTTGATTCGGTCGGAGATATTTTCTCGGCATTGGAACACCGCAGCGCATCGAAATCTGACCGTCCGGCAGAAGACGATACTCTTCTGACTGTTTCTTTTTTCGTCCCATCTTATCACCTCCGATTATTTTTAGCTATTCAAACACCACACGATGCACCGTTCAAACGAGAGATTATCATATAAGGTATCAGAATCTTCACCATCTGCCGTTCTCCAGACAGTATATCCATCATCGTAGTTACCAGCGATAGAATACTCACCGATAGTAAAGACACCAGTTTCTAAGCGAATTTCCACAAGACTCACTCCTTTGAAACTCTTGTTTGCTTACGCCTTGATGGTGATCACGAACGCCTTTTCGCCTTCAAGATTAACATCGTCCATCGTTACATCAGCGCCCAACTTCGTCAGCACGTCGCGGAGCTGCTTCTTTTGCAGCTCCTTCTGCTCATCAGTTCCGCTGAATCCCCAGACTGTTTTGAAATACATTACTATGTACCCTCCTTTTAATCTGCAAATCCCAGAAGATATGCAACGCCCTTGCTGTAATGCTCATCGAACCAATGCCAGATATCTTCCTTGTCGGTTCCTTTAGGCCAGATGTAGTAAGGTTCGTCAAGTTCTTCTGTTTTGGGGTCAATGGGAATATCGGTTAGATTGTCCCAGAGTTCTTCCACAACTACATCCCTAAAAGCTCTGTCACTGGGGAGCTTCGAAAACCTCAATTCGGTTACCTCTCCATCGTTTTCAGATAATACAATGTCAACGTGAAGGCTCGGGACATAGAATTTCCACGATTTTGGCGTTGGATCTACATACCACTCACACTCGCATTCGAAATCTCCGTAGTGCTTTTCAAAATATTTATCTAACGTCATATGTATTCACCTCAAATACATTGTTGTGCATCCTTCTTGAATATCAAATTCTTTGATCAAACGCTGGCGTGTACTGAAAAGCAACGTCATACATTGGCCTGCCGGTAATCTGATCTCTGAATGTGCTGACGAACAGGCTTCGTGTAAGTCCATTTTCCTTGAACCATTCGCCAATCACTCGCTTAGTCAGTGGAGTGATGAACACATAGAGATCAGATTCATGATGGTACATCTCTTCTCGCGGATAACCGGCCGCTTCGAGTTTTTCCATCAGAGTCATAATATCTCACCTCGCAAATGTTTTAGATTTCCATATCGGCAAATGCCATCATTTCACTCGCCATATCTTCTGGTCTTTTAGAGTATCTTTCCAACCACTTATCGAAGTGTCGACTAAGATACGATTCAAAGTTGTCCAATCTGCCCGGATGTGCTGCGAGAATTTTGATTGCTCTGCAGAACTGCATAGCACACTCAGGATTAGAGCTTACTGAATCATCATAAATATCCCAACGAACGTACTCTCCATCCGATGTATAAATTTCCGTCTTATAGCTGAGCGTTAAAATACGAAAATGTCTCCCGCGAAAATATTCCTTCACTTCTTCGATTTCTTCGTCGATTTTGTCCCATGCTTCACGCTTAGTGGGATATTCCGAAACTGACGAGCTTTGTTTAGAACTGTCAGTGTACTTTACTCTTATCATATTGCAACTCCTTTCAAATACTCATTATGGTGTCGCTCCTTTCAAAATTCTCCGAAAGTCACGGCCTGTTCTCTCGCTTTGACGACTTTCATAAACTCATCGAACGCCGCGCTGGTCTTAGGAGACATGTATTTGTTCCTCTGGAAAACAATTACGGGGCCGTTTTCGCCATAATAGGTAATCTGGTCGAGGACAATATCGCCATTAAATCCGCGACGCTGCGGCAATACATTAGTAGCCTTGAGACCACCGGGGATACGCTGGCGAATTCCTCGACAATAAAAATTTCTCCCATAGCCTGGGCGGCTTTCTTTGTAGACGCGGTAGACATACTCTAAAATGTCCTCGATATTGTTTACGGTGACATCACGATAGTCTTCAATATCGGTGCACCATGCGAACCAAAATCTCGCTTTGAACATTTTATCTTTGCTCCTTTCAAATACTCGTTTGTTTATTACACAATTTCGACATACCACCAACCGGTGTATTCGTCCTCTTCGTTGTTACGCTTGTCTTCTTCCGGGTCGTAATAACCGGTGCTGAGAAGAACATCTTCGCCATCGGCTTTATACAGGGATTCAATCATGTCGGCCAGCTGGTCAGCAAGTTCTTCTGTTGCACAAAGAATCTCGAGCTCGATATCCGACCAACAGATGTTGCTGCGATCTGAGCCAACGCCCTTGCGGATAATCTCGAACCAATTCATCTTGACGTCATCGAGATGGGCTTCACTCATTTCGCTCACCTCCTGCACGAAGCTCCCTCAACTTTTCGAGATACGCCTGCTTGTCGGCTACGTTCTGGAGATGCATATCTCGTTCCCAATCTGTGGTACTTGCGATTGCCCAGATCGCCTCGTTCTGAATATCGCCCTCGACATCCTTGATTTCTTCATCGTACAACTGAGCAAGCCACGCATTCGTCATGGTCAGATCAGGTTCGCAGTTGGTTTTCAGCATAGCGGTTTCCTCCTTTTTATAATCACGAAAGCACTTTCCGGTTGTATTATCCCAGTCACAGTTTCGGTCGAGATTATCCAAGGCGTGCATACACTCGTCGCAGAGCAGGATGCTTTTGCCGCAGTGGCTGCATTTTACTCGGTAGCCGTCGGACGGTGCCCAGTTGGGCACCGTGTTTTCTCCCATGCAGTGAGAACAAACCTCAACTGCTTCGTGACGGTATTCAGTCATTTTCGTTCACCTCTTCAAATCCTTTCGGAATTTCAATCTCTCTGCGCATCCAAAGCTCTACTTCGCAATTGTTTGTGATGTCTTCTACATCAGTGTCGTCTTCACCAATGCGGAGGAATTTGTAGCCGTAGCCATCTTCATCTTCATGTTCGCCAAGTTCGTTCATGATTTCTTCAATCTTCGCGACATCTTCAAACTCGATATACCACTTTACCCATTCCCAGATAAGAAGGTGGTAATCGCCTCGCTTGAGAATCTTGTGTGGACCAATCAGGTCGAATTCCTTCTTGAACATCTCATATGCCTTTGGCTGGCACATGATGCCTACATCGCTTGTGTATCCCATTATTTTTCACTCCTTACCAACTGCTCACATAATAGAGCATTTCGTTATCAAAATCTGTGGTTGCGAGAACGTTTTCGAGGACTTCGACCGTGTGCCGGAGGTCATCGAAGTAGCACTCGTCATACTCATAACTTCCGAAGAAAAATCCTTCCTGAACCGGCAGCCATCTTTTCGCTTCCGAAACAGGATTTGATGAATTGAGCACTCGTTTGCAGGTGTTCAACAGCTCTTCGATGATGCCTTTCGTGCATTCCTCGTGGTAATCGCAGTCATCATCGCCATCCTGAACATTGTCGACGAACCATCTGTGAATCTGGTTTGCTTTTCGCCAGTAGCCAACATTCTGGATAATGTCACTATGCGGATATACATGGTTTGTATCCCAACTTGCAAACCGTTCGACATAGTACGGACGAATCAATTCCATGACTTTTTTCGAAGGAAGATCATCTTGGCTTGCGCCGCACCATTCTTCAAAAGAAGAAGTCCTATATTCGTTCGGCCGTTTACAGTAGCCGAACCATTCTTCAGTAGCACATACCTGTTGAATTGTTACGCCATCCAGTCGAGGAGCTTTCATTAAGTACATATCCAATCCCATATTTATTCCCCTTTCTTTGCTTTTCTGACGAGTTTGTCCGTCAGGTAATTGTTTATATTGTTTTCGTAGTCGGGAGCGCCCCATTTATCTATGAATGGCAGGTTGCTTACGTAATGACCGTTCATCTTTGTGTTTGCCGGGGCAAACCCTACAACGGTATGCTTTTCAACCTTGCCGGTGAAATCCTGAATGAAAACCTCATCATAGAGGTTGAGCGTTTTCGGGTCTACCAGTTCAGCCGTGATGAATTCCGTGCCAAGCTGCTCCTGTTTCGGCTGGCATTCGTCGATTGCACAAAGCATTTCGGTGAGGTCGTAGCCCTCATGGGACTCGTTTTCGAGAGCGATCACATTGGGATTCCAATGCTTCACAATTTTCCATTTTTCAATTTCGTCCCATGGCATTTGTATATCTGTTTCAAAGTTTGACTCAATTTTTTCTTTAAGTAAATTTCCAATATTCTCTCTCAAAACAATCGGAAGTCCTGTGTCATTTGCAATATTTTTTGCTCTATTATCTATAGCAATAACAATTGTTCGATGCCTTTTTCCAATCGCTCTTATCCCAGCATGAAGTCTTGTGCCCACATAATCAATTTCTTTATGTTCTAGCAAAGAATCATAATTTTCAAGACCAAATGGAATCTTTACAATCTTAGAATCAATTCTCAATTCTTTATAATATTCTTCGTCTTCTATCCCTTGTGGCCAAAGATAAATCTTTTTATAACAAAGTAGAAGTATATCCAATAATTTTTGATCATTCTCTAAATCTCTATCATAATCAGTGAGTGTACATATTACTTCTTGTGCTTTTCTTTTTGGTATGTCTTGACATAACTCTTTTGTTATTCCCCACATTGTAGGACATCCTGTATTTATAACATTTGTTATCCCCATACTATTAAGCATTTGTTCCGAAAAACTATCTCTAACCGAATGAATATATTTCTTATGCAAAATAGTATGTAACAACATCTTTGTATAATAATCGTACTCTTGATTATTGCACTCAAATCCTACCCCCATAAGAATTGTATTATTATAAATTCGTACTTTTTTCTCCATTCTCCACAATCCATATGTCCGCATATGACCGGATAATGCATTTGTTCCACACAAAACTTTTATAGTCGCACCAGATAATTCACGAATTTCTTTATTCATCAATTTTCGATGTGTTGGCACATAAATTATATTTTCTTTTTTTGTTAACGGAAAATATTTTTTACAATTTTCTACAATTATTTGATCTCCAGTATTGTCTCCATCATATGAAGGATCTAATAATACTATTTTTTTCTTATCACTCTTAAAAAAACTCGCCAAGATAAGTTCTTTATAATCTGGTACGACCTCTACTATCTTTATAATCCTCTTTTTCAACTTTTCTTTAGCCCTTAGTGGTAATTTAGTAAACATTTTTAATCCTGCATATTTTTGTAAAACACTTTCTATATAAAGGAATTTGTTTGTTCCACCCTTTCCCATCACTCTTTCTAATTTTTGCCTTCGTTTTATCTCTTTTTTAATTTTTTCATCTAACCAAGAAGCAGTAAAATGATGAATTGAAACTGTTCTATTCGATTCATGTATTTTCCCTGTTCTAAAATTTTTGGGACATAAAACGTCTGAAGCATATATCTTCATACTTCGTAAGTTTTGATCTTTATTTTCTTGTAACAATCCATACTCTTTTAATATTTGAGTCGTATAATGTGGCGATGCCAACATATTTAAAGTTCCATCTTCTTTATAAAAAGAAATATGTTCATACAAATCTCTCGCTTTTTTTATGATTTCATGATGAGGAACAGCTCCAAACCCCTGTCCGCAATTTACATAATATGTTTTTTCTCCTGTCTCTTCAAATCCCATAAATGCTTCTTGATCTAATAATTCATCAAAACTACGAATTATCTCTACATCCGTATCTAGATATATTCCTCCATACTCATATATAATATCTAGCCTTGCATAATCCGGAACAAATCCCCATTTTTTTGCTTCATACGCTTGCTTCATATATTTATTTTTTGTAAAATCATAATTCGATTCATTCCACTCTCGAATTTCATAATCTGGGCAAAATTTTTTCCAGCTTTCTATACAATATAATACAGACTTAGGTTTAGGAGCGTTTCCAACCCAACAGTAATGAATAATCTTAGGAATCATATCTTCCCCTTTCTTTTAATACCTTCACCGTTTAAAAAGGCTATATAGTCAAACTCATCTAAATATCTTCTCACTAGGAATTGTTTTTTGAAATATAAAAGCACACCAACACCATCTTTGTTCTCAAATCCAGGAATATAATAAGCAGATTTTATTTCTGGATACTGCTTATGTGTAAAAATCACTTTATTCTTATATGGCAATTTATCAAATTGCTGCATACTTTCATAGGTACAATTATCACCATCTATGCCCAATATAAACAAATTATCCCAATTGATTCTTTTTTTGCGCTCATCCCACTTAGCTACCGCCTCGTCAAAAGTTTTATAATGATTAAATCGGATTTCAATATCCCCTAGCTTTCCTGTTGGGAAATCAAATTTCTCATCATTATACGGTAAGATTGGTTGTTCCATATACCATTTTAGATTTTCTAACATTTTCACATAATCATTCATTTCGAAGCTCAAATTAATTGTCGGCGTTCTAAATTGAAGCCCCATATCATAATATATAAACTCTCCATTGCAATTTGAAGCAATAATTGTCGGCATTTTATTTTTCAATCTTCTTTTTTTTAATTCTTTGTATATTCTCCATTCAATTCTTTGTAATAAATTCATTTTTACTACCTTCTAGTATAATTTTGAGTGTATTCCTGGGAAATATCTCAATAATACTATCCTAACAATTTGTTTTATGTTAAATCTTGCTTTTTTATAATCAATTTGATTATACACCTGCCTATAGTATTCTCTTACCTTATGAAAATCATCTTTATTTAATTTATGATCTATATTTTTTTCAGCATTTGCTAACGCTGCATATAAGCTTAAGAATGCTTCATCCCCATATGGCTGTATATCTCTTTTGATTAAGAAATCCGCTCTCATATAAACAGCCTCAATAAAATCAAAATATCTATTTGAAAACTGCGAACGTCCTAAAATACTCCCTTTTCTGGATAGATACCAATATCCTGTTTTTCCTGTCAATACTACTTTATCAGCTTTATACAATAATTCATGATACACATACGTGTCTTCATAAAATTTTCCATATGGAAATGAGATATTTGCAAACAACTTTGCATCAAATAATTTATTACATACCGATGGCTGATTTAATGTATCAAACCTTCTTATCCCTTCCAACACTTCTTGATTATCTGTTGGATTATAAAATTCTTCTGTACACCCATCATCATAAAAACGCATAATATTACATATCGCTATTTCACTATGAGAAATAAGTATCGCTTGCATCATTTGTTCTAATGCTGTTCTCTCAAGGTAATCATCACTATCTATAAATGAAAGATATTTGCCAGTTGAAACCTGAATTCCTGCATTACGAGCATCTGACAACCCTCCATTTGTCTTATGTATAACTTTTATTCGATAATCTTGTTTCTTCAATTCATCGCAAAGAAATCCTGATTTATCTGTCGATCCATCGTCCACTAGTATAACTTCCAAATTTTTGTACGTTTGCTCTATAATGCTTTTTACACATTTTTCTAAATAATTTTC
>ERZ838839.815-NODE-815-length-35834-cov-8.682523_pt1 | contig 35834 bp, 31 predicted proteins | sample MGYA00519909_ERZ838839 | MGnify/ENA primary metagenome ERZ838839 (study PRJEB31850, sample SAMEA3708843) | human gut metagenome | biome: human gut; feature: human-associated habitat; material: faeces | place: China | collected 2014 ... | reverse complement strand
TTATATTTTTTAATTTGTTGATAATATATATGTGTCCTTTATGGGTATCATATCAGTCAGATACGCAAATAAAAGTTATGAAACGCATAATATTATGGTGGAAAAGAAGATTTTAATTTAGGAAAAAAGAATCCATATTTATGATGAAATATTTTAATCAATTCCATAGAAGTTCCACACTTAGTACAGAAGAGTGGATTCCGTTTGAAATCTCTATATATTCTTTCAGCCCAAGTTAAAACTCTATTAAATAGAGAAACTGTTTTAATTTTTCTATTTTTAAATCTACGCGAATAAAGTCCATATCTTCTAATCATTTTAAAATTTTTAGGCGCAATATGAGCTACTAATCTTCCAATAAAATTTTTAGTTTCTAAAGTAACATAATGTTTTTTATCAGAATCTAGAGTTTGAAACCAAAATTTAACAAAATTTTGATTGTATGAAATAATTCTACGTTCAGCAATAGCAGGTCTAGCTAGATATCTACCTAAATACTTAGCAATATTTTCTATATTGTTGATAAAATTTTCAGAATTAACATAAAATCCTTTATGGTATTTTTTGTAAGCGAGAGATATTTTATTTTTTAAATTAGTGTTTTGAGATTTTTTAGCAAAAGAGCTTAAAATATCTAAAGAACATTTTTGCCAAGATTTTCTAAAAACAATCCAAGATAAGGATTTAGGAATTTTCCAATTGTTATTAATATCTAATCCTCCATAAGTAACAATTGCGTGAATATGTGGATTCCAAGAAGAATCCCTAGAAAAAGTATGAATATTAATAATAACTCCAACTTGATAAATTCCAATTTTTTTAAAAGTGTATTTAATAGAAGAATAAGCAGCATCAGCTAGGGCGCGAAGTTCAAAGTTATGTTTAAAGAAGAAATCTCTAATAAATCCAGTAGGAAGAGAAAAAGTGATATGAAGATGTTTGACATTAAAAAGCTGAGTATGCAAACTCTGCGCCCCTTTTTCAGCATAAATAACTCCACAAGAGGGGCAGAATTTAGATTTGCAAGTAAAAGGAACAATAAGTTTATCCCAACATTCAGGGCAAACAAAAGCAGAAAATCCAAATTTAGGATTACCACAATTAAGAAAAGCGAGAACATTATTAATAATATCATTTTGTCTTTGTTCATTAAAATGAAATTTAATTTGATCCCAGTATTTAAAGAAAAATTTAGAAAATATATTTTTTAAGGCAGAAGTTTTATGATTCATATCTCTATTATACAAAAGAAAAGCGCGATGAGCAATCGCGCTATTTTTTATTTGGAAATTTTTACATATTTACTTAAATGGACTTCTAATATAAAAAGGGGGCATTACATAGCTTCCTTCTTTTATTAAAAAAAATATGATATAATAAAAAAAGAAAAGATAATATTTATATAGGTTTTGTTATTACTCCAAGCAAAATTAAATTATTTTTAGAAACTACGATAATAGAAAAAAGCTAACAATATTAAGGAAAGAATAAGGAGGGAATAGATGACTAAGGAAAAAATATTAGAAAAACTTGCTGAAATAGATAAAGAAAAGTTTGGAATATTAGAGCTAGGTTTATTTGGAAGTTATGCTAAAGGAACTGATACATTAGATAGCGACATAGATATTATGGTTAAATTTGAGAGAGCTTCCAAAGAAAAACATCTTAAATCTATGTTGTTTAGAATGTATGATTTAGAAGAATTATTGAAAACTATGTTTCCAAACACGAAAATAGATTTAATTGAAAAAGGGACTTTTGATTATCAATTTCATCATCCAAAGGTAAAAGAGTATAAAGAAAAAGTAAAGCAAGAGATATTGGAGAGTGTTATCTATGTCTAAGGAAGAAAGAAGCATTCTACAATTTTTATATGATATAATAGAGTTTTCAGATGATTTACAAAAGGAAATAGCAATAATGGATTATCCAGAATTTATTAATAATAAAATGGCTATACTTTTTGCAGAAAGAAATTTTGAAAAGATAGGAGAAGCTGTTTCTCAAATTCAAAAAAGAGATTCTAATATCCTGTTTATTGGAAATGATAATAAATCGTATTGGGAAATAATTAAAGGTATGAGAAATAGAATTATACATGAATATTGGGGAACAAGTTTAGAAACTATATATGACGTATGTAGCTCTAATGAGTTAATAGAGTTAAAAAAATATGCACAAACTATAATAGATTATTTGGAAAGTAAATGTGATTAAAATAAAGTGGAGATGAGAAAAGTTAAAAGAGAGTGTCAAGCCAACACTCTCTTTTAGTTTAGGCTATTTTTTACTTTCAAATACAAACTCTTTTTGGAAGTAAACCCTTATTATTTCATTATTATAATGTATTGGAGCAAATCTCCACTTTTTCAATGCTGATATAACAGCATCATCAAATCCCAATTTCTTATGAGATTGGACAATAGTTATATTTTGTACCTCTCCCTTTTCATCAACTAAAAATTTAGCCTTAACTACAACTCTATTTTTATATTTTATAGTTTCAGCTTGTTTAGGATAGATAGGATCTACCTCTTTTATAATCTTATATCTAATCCCGTTATTAGAAAGTGCTGTATAAGTTCCATCACCATTGTTTTGGAGAATCTTATCTCCACTTGGAATCCCTGAACCTCCTGTTGTTCCAGTAGGCACACTTGAATTTTCAGGAACTGGAGTAGGTTCAATCTCTTTTTTCTCAACCTCTTTATTGACAACTTTCTTCTTTACACTTTTCTTAGGTTGTGGTTTCTCTTTTTTTATAGGCTCTCTTTTTTCTACAATCTTTTTTTCCACTGGTTTCTCTTTTACAACCTCTTGTTTAGGAGGCTGCTCAACTATTGGAGCAACTATTTCAGTAGCTGGAGCCATTGGTGGAGATGAGGCTTTTATCTGGTGAAACTCTATTGCTACACTGTGTTTTATAGGTGGATTTCCCTTTCCAACCCTATTTATAGAGAGTTTTAAAAAAAGTAATCCATGAAGTATTAATGCTAAAATAAAATATCTCATTTTTCACACCTTAACTTTTACTCATAGAAATTTATCCCTAAATTTTCTATTCCATGATTTTTAACCTTTGAAACAACATCTATAATATTTTGGTATTTTAAGTTTTTATCCCCAGTAATAGCAACACTTTTTACTCCAGAAGTTAAGTAACCATCTAATTCTTCAAAAGTAACCTCTCTTTTTTTATCCTCTTTATAGTTGATAAAATATCTGTTATCCTTATCAATAATTATCTCAAGAGCCTCATTTTCCTCCTCTTTTACACTTTCCATAGTAGAAGTTGGCAGTTCAACCTTTATACTTCCATACTTATTAAATGTACTAGAAACTATAAAAAATATTAGAAGAAGAAAAACCACATCTATTAAAGGTGTTAAATCTGGAGTTAAAAGAGCTCTTTTTTTCTTATATCTCGCCATCTTATCCCCTTACAATATTGATAACATTTGTTGTTATCTTATCAATCTCTTCTTCAATCTCTTCAATTTTCTTAGTTAATAGGTTATAAACAACCAGTGCTGGAATAGCTATTGAAAGTCCTGCTGCTGTGGTAATAAGAGCCTTAGATATACTATCAGCAACAAGGGTAGGATCCCCTGCTCCAAATTGTGAAAGATCTTTAAAAGCATCGATCATTCCAGTAACTGTTCCTAAAAGTCCAAGCATAGGTGCAATATGTGCTATAATTCCTAAAATATGTAATCTCTTTTCAAGGGGAGAGATCTCGTCCATCTGTATCTCTTTAATCAATTGTTCATATTTATGAAACTCCTTTGGAATTGGAGAGCATATATCCCCTCTACAAACAAACTGTTTGATAGAACAACCAACAGCATTTTTTTCCTTATCACAAAGTTCAACAATTTTACACATATCCTTGTTAGAAACGGCTAAAACTATATCTCTTCTAAAGTTTCTATTTAAAGATTTTTCACTTTTAAAAAAGAAAAACAATCTCTCAAGAATTACAGTTGTTGAAATTATTGATAAAACTAGAAGAATCCACATCAATGGTCCTCCCACTTGAAAATAATACATCATCTTTTTTTCCTCCAAAACTCACTAAAACTTCTCAATAAAATTTTTAAAATAGTTATATGCACTGTCTAAATCATTTTGATCTGGATGAGTGCTAGCATCTGACCATCTTTTGATTCTCTCTGGATTTGGTCCATGTGGATGATCAGGAGAGAATTTAGTTTTCATCATCTCTATTAGTTTAGGATCAACAGCTCCTTGACAGTGATAATGTCCTAAAACTTTGTTTCCATTATCAGTAAATAGCTTTGTAATACTATCTATACAATCTTGGGCATGTTTTGAATCTGGGTAAGCTCCTAATGTAAAGAAAAATGCTGTGTTCTTATCTTTAATTCCATTTATAAATTTAAGAGCTTTCGCATCTGCTGTTCCTTTATCAATCCAAGTTCCTACAATTATTAGATCATAATCTAGATTCTGTACATCTGCTATATCCATAATCTCACTATTTGTAATAGCTTTTGCAATTGCCTCTGCTACCTTTTTAGTGTTTCCTGTTCTTGTTGAGTAAGTAATTAATGTTTTCATATAAGTAACCTCCGTTGATTAAATTTAATTCAGTTAAGTTATATCAGAAAAATAATTTAAAGTCAATTGTTTTTATAACAAAAAACTTTGATACAAAAAATATTTTTCTTGACAATGAAAAAAAATAAGATTAATATAAAATCGTATAAAAACTAAATATAATTTATGTGAAAATAGGGAAAAATAGGAGGAACCATCTATAATGGAGAATAATTTATTTCTATATGATAAGAGATTAAAGTCACATCACGACAGCAATAGTTTGATAAACAAATATATAAAAAGCACACATTTCTCACTAAAAGAGTTTGATGAAATGTTACAACAAATACCTGATAATAGAAAAAAAGCTATCTATGTCCACACTCCATATTGTGATAAAATTTGTTCATTTTGTAATCTAAATAGAAAGCAAATTGATGGGAGTTTAGATGCCTATGCACAATATATAGCTGATGAATTTGAGAGATATGGAAAGACAAAATACTTCCAAGAGAGTGAATTTGAGGTTATTTTCTTTGGTGGAGGAACACCTACTGTATATAAGCCTCAACAATTGGAATTGATTTTAAAAAGTATTCAAAAGAATGTAAGAGTTTCAGAGGGGTATGAGTTTACTTTTGAAACAACACTTCATAATCTTACAGATGAAAAACTAAAGGTGATGAAAGAGTACGGAGTGAACAGATTGAGTGTTGGAATCCAAACTTTTTCAGATGAGGGAAGAAAATTCTATAATAGAACTTATGGAAAAGAGGAAGTTATAGAGAGATTAAAAAGATTAAAAGAGAATTTTCAAGGGGATCTCTGTGTAGATATTATCTATAATTTTCCAGATCAAAAGGTTGAAGATGTACTAGAAGATGCAAGAATAGTAAAAGAGCTAGGGTTAAGTAGTGCTAGTTTCTATTCACTGATGGTACATGAGGGATCTAAACTTTCAAAGGATATTGAAAATGAAAAAGTTAAGATGAAAACAGATGTAGAGAGGGATTATCTTCTATATCAACACTTTGTAGATGAGATGTTATTAGATAATAGCTACCATATTTTAGAGCTAACAAAGATAGCTAAAAATAATGGGGATAACTACAAATATATAAAAGTTAGAAATACTGGAGGAGACACATTCCCAATCGGTGTAGGAGCTGGGGGAAGTGTTCAAGGTATCGGCAGATTTAATATGAGTAAGGAGATGAGTTTCTGCTCTAGACAGACAGAATACCATGAGAGATTTGCTAGATTATCTGGATATATGCAGTTTCCAGTGATTGAAAAGGCAGTTATACAAGAGATGCTATCTCAAGAGGAGTATGGATATTTCCATGAAAAGATGAAAGATTATGAGGAAAAGGGGCTTGTTGTAATTGATGAAAACTCTTATAAACTTACAAAATTAGGAATTTTCTGGGGAAACAATATTTCAAGTGAGATTATTATCTATATAATGGAGAGAATATTTAATAAATAAATTTAAGATAGGAGAAAGAGTATGAATAAAAAAGTTTTGGGATTGATTTGGGCAGGTTTAACCATAGCAGCATATGGTGAAGAATCAGTAGATTTAGGAAAAAGTGTAGTTTATTCAACAACAGGTTTTGCCACAGAGATGAGAAAAACTGCAAGTACTCCAACAGTTGTTACATCTAAAGAGATAGAGGAAAAGAACTATAAAACAGTTAGTGAGGTTTTAGATTCTATACCAAGTATCAATGTTGTAAAACAGGGAAAAGACTCAATAATTGACTTGAGAGGGCAAGGGGACAAGGCTAAACAAAATGTACAAATCTTAGTTGATGGAGTACAAATTAACTCTCTAGATACTTCAATGACTGCAACTCCAATAGATACAATTTCACCAGATAGCATTGAGAGAATAGAGGTTATTCCCGGTGGAGGAAGTGTCCTTTATGGAAGCGGAACTTCTGGAGGGGTAGTTAATATTATTACTAAAAAAGGTAGTGGCAAAAAAGCTATGGTAGGCTTTGACTATGGAGAGTATGGAAGTAAAAAAACAAATGTAGCAGTGGGAGAGAGCTTTGGAAACTTTGATATAAATCTTGCTTATACTAAAAATGATAGAAAAGGTTACAGAGATAATGATGAATCAAATTCAGATTATTTCCAAGGGGATTTAGGATATAGAATCTCTAATACACAAAATATTAACTTTAAATATAGTAAATATAAAGCTGATGAAGATTACCCTAAAATGTTAAGTAAAAAAGAGGTTGAAGAGGATAGAAAACAAGATGGACTTACACGTTCTAAATGGGGTACAGGAATAAATGGAACAGATACTGATAAAGATGAGTATGTATTGACATATAATAACAGATTATCTAAAAATTTAGATTTTAACCTTACAGGTTTTTACCAAGATACAGAGATGAAAATTAGAACTTGGGATTTTGGATCAGTAAATACTTCAACTATAAAGGGTGAGGCTATTGCAGATCAAAAGGGATTGTTTGAAGATGAAAAATGGGGAATAAAACCTAAATTTAAATACTCATATGGTGAGGGAAGTAGCTTGATTTTTGGTATGGACTACATTAAAAACAAAGCTAAAAGAGTTAGTGATATGGGGATTCAACCTATAAGTTCATCTACTGGTGGACTTAGTCCTATGGGGATAAAAACTCTTACTACAAATGATTTAGAAAAAGAAACTATAAGTGGTTATGTGATGAATAACTATGTTTGGGGAGATTTTGAATTTGCTCAAGGTTTAAGATATGAAAAAGCTAATTATGAGGCTGATAGAAATACAAATAGGGTTGTTAGTGTAAATGGAAAACCTATGCAAACAACTAAGGAAGGTAGAAAGGTAACTACTGATGAGGATAACTTTGCCTATGAATTATCAGCTAATTATCTATATTCAGATACTGGAAAGGCTTATGTAAGATATGAGAGAGGATTCACTTCTCCGCCACCTGCACTTCTTACAAATAAAGTTACAACAAATGGTTTAGCAAACTACTACTTAAATGATCTAAACTCTGAAAAATATGATAATTTCGAGATTGGGTTCTCTGATTATATTGGTTTTTCAAGTATAAGTGGATCTATCTTTTATACAGTAACTAAAGATGAAATAACACAAGATATGGCATCAGGAATGCCACCTGCTTGGATATATAACTATAATTTAGGTAAAACAGAGAGAGTTGGATTTGAGCTTAAAGCTGAACAATATCTAGGAAAATTAACACTTTCACAATCTTACTCTTTTATCAATGCTAAGATAAAAGATGGTAAAAAAGGTGTTTATGATAAAGATGGAAACAAAACAGGATATGTTGATTTAGAAGGAAATAGAGTTGCTAAAGTTCCTAAAAATAAATTTAATATTGGGGCAAACTATGCTTTCACAGATAACTTTAATTTAGGAGCAGAGGTAGTATATGTTGATAATATCTATTTAAATAATGAAAATTTAGGTGGAAAAGTTAATTCACACACAGTGACAAATATTAGGGCTAATTACAACTTTAACTCTGGTTTAACTTTATATGCAGGAATTAACAATATTTTCAATGAACAATATTATGAGGCTGTGGACTACTCTTTAAGTGAAGGTTACACATATGATCCAGCAGCAGAGAGAAACTATTATGTAGGCTTTAAATATAGCTTATAATCGAAAGTGATGCAGATGGAAAAAGTTTTACCTTTAATTTTAACAGTGGGAATTTTAGCAGTGGGAATACTCTCTATACCTTTAGGGAGTGTTCCAATTCCATTGGAGTATATATTCTCTCCTGCTAATGCCCCAGACTATATAAAAACAATTATTTTTAATTTAAGATTACCAAGAATAGTTATGTCACTATTGATAGGTATGATGCTCTCATCAAGTGGAGCAGTAGTTCAAACAGTTTTCCAAAACCCATTGGCAGATCCATATATTATTGGGATTGCAGCAAGTGCAACTTTTGGAGCAGTGATAGCCTATGTTTTAAATCTACCAGATTTTATGTATGGAGTTCTTGCATTTTTTAGCTGTCTTACAAGTACACTTTTGATATTTAAAATGGCTAAAAAAGGGGATAGAGTAAATGTTGCAACTCTTTTAATAATAGGTATAGCAGTTTCCTCTTTTCTTGGGGCATTTACATCATTTGCTATGTATCTTATTGGAGAGGACTCTTTTAAGATTACAATGTGGCTTATGGGGTATTTGGGAAATGCAACTTGGGAGCAAGTTATTTTAATATTGATTCCTCTACTATTTTCAGTAGCATATTTCTTTTTAAAGAGAAATGAGTTAGATGCTCTTCTATCTGGAGATGAAGAGGCTCACTCTCTAGGGATAGATGTAAATAGATTGAAGATAAGAGCCTTGACTGTATCAGCTTTTGTGGTGGCATTCTCTGTGGCATTTTCAGGAATGATAGGTTTTGTAGGGCTTATAGTTCCACACACAATGAGAATGATCCTTGGTCCTTCAAATCGAAAGATGTTTTTAAGTACGATTTTAGCTGGGGGATTTTTCCTACTTATATGTGATACCTTTGGACGTATAATTTTAGCTCCAACAGAGATACCAATAGGGGTTATTACTGCATTCTTTGGAGCACCTTTCTTTTTATACTTAGCTTTAAAAAATAAGAGGAGAGATTTTTAATGGAGATTATAAATATAGAGAATTTAAACTTTGGATATGGAGAGAGGCAAATATTAAATAATCTTTCCCTTTCAATAGATAAGAAAAAGTTAGTGGGGATATTAGGTCCAAATGGTTGTGGAAAATCAACTTTGTTAAAAAATATACTTGGGTATCTTCATAGCTCATCTGGAACTATAAAAATAGCTAATAAAAATTCAAATGAATATTCACAGAAAGAAAAATCTAAATTGATCTCTTTAGTTCCTCAAAAATCTCAACTTATGTCTGCTATGAGTGTAGAGGAGTTTGTCCTTATGGGAAGATTACCACATCTTGAAAATAGTTGGAAAGGTTATAGTAGAGAGGATAGGGAATTAGCTGAAAAGGCATTGAACTCTTTAGATCTTGAGAGATTTAAAAAGAGAACAGCTACCACTCTATCTGGTGGAGAGTTTCAAAGGGTGTTACTTGCAAGGGCAATTACACAGGATACAGAGATTATACTTTTAGATGAGCCAACATCAGCTCTTGATCTGAATCACGCTATTGAACTTATGGAAAAGGTGAAGGAGATAGTGAGAAAAGAGGGAAAGACAGCAGTTGCAGTGTTGCATGATCTCAATCTTGCCTCTCTTTTTTGTGATGAATTGATTATGCTTAAAAATGGAAAGCTTTTTTGTAAAGGAACGCCTAAAGAGGTATTGACTAAGGAAAATTTAAAAGAGGTTTATAATTTACAATGTGATATCTTTTATGGGGAGAATGATTTTCCATATATTATACCTAAAATTAAATAAAAGCTATTTTTAGTTATCTAATACATTGTTAGTTTTATAGCAAAGCTTCCTTTGTATTTAGTTGATATTAAAGAGTAATGGATTATCCCTAACATCAAGTTGACGCAATTTAGAGGTGAATATTAGAATCCTTCAGCGAAATGAAATTAAGAAAATGCAACGTGTTTGAGACGAAGTCGAGTTCCAAAAATAGAGGAACTTTAGTGACTACTATTTTTGAGATGCAGAAGTGAAAGAATGGAACTTCTGCGATACCCATAGTCAGATGAGTGCTACTCTCTCTTTATTCTACGACATGGAATTTAGCTGATATTTAAAATCTTAGTTTTGATAACTGAAATTAACTAATAAACATAAATAACAAAGGTACTTTGTCAAAACTTAACGATATGTTAAATAAATGAATTTAGTTATATTAAAGAAAGGAAGTATATAAATGAATATTAAAAAAAGATTTTTTTTACTACTAACTTTTTGTTTTATCTCAATAGTTTCATACTCCCTTGAAATAAAAGATGGTATGGTAGTTGATAAATACAATAACTCAGTAGAGCTTAAAGAGTACAATAGAATTGTTTTAGCTGATCCTGCTGGAATAGAAATTCTTTATATGTTAGGAGCAGAGAACAAGATAGTAGCTATTGGAAAAACTTTTATGAGTAAGATAGAGCCTGTTGAGAAAACTAATAAACTTCCAAGTGTAGGAAATATAACAAAACCCAGTGTTGAAAAAATACTATCTTTTTCCCCAGATTTAGTAATTTTAAACACTATGTCTATTTCAACAGGGGATAGTTTAAAGAAATTGAAAATACCATTTATTATAAGTGAAACAGAGAAAATAGATGATATATTTAAAAATCTAGAGATCTATGGGGAGTTTACAGGAAAAAAAGTAGAAGCAGAGGCTATCTATCAAGATGGTAAAAAGAGAGTTGACACTTTAAAAGCTAAGTTAGAAAAAGAGCCACTTAATCTAAAAGGAGCTATTTTATATGTAACTACTCCTATGTTGGCTTTTAATGATGAGTCACTTCCTGGGGAGATTATGAGATTTTTGGGAGTTAAAAATATAGCTGGAGATTTAAAAGGAAGCAGACCAATTATATCTCAAGATCTTCTTATTAGAGAAAATCCAGATTTTTTAGCAGGAGCTATGAGTATTAAATCTCCTGATGATCTGAAGAAATCAGCTGTTTTAAAAACTACTGCTGGGAAAAAAGAAAATCTATTTATAGTTGACTCTAGTAAGATTTTAAGAGGATCTCCAAGATTATTTGAGGAGATGGAGAAGTTCTATAATGAGCTTGTAATTATAAAGAATAAGTAAAATAAAAAAGTAGACTGTAATAAATTAATAAGATGAAATTATTAAATTTACAGTCTTTTTATTTGTTTAAAAATCGAATTAAAGTTAATGTTAATTTATAAAAATGAACTTTAAAAAATTCTATATTTTTGTTAAAATAAAATTGAAAAATTAAATAAAAGGGAGGTACAAAATGAAAAAAATATTGATCTTTATATTTTTGAATACAGTATTAGTTGCTTACACCCAAAATAACCTTCCTATTATTGAAGAAAAAATAGATGTAAGAGAAGAATTAACAGAGGAAAAACTATTAGAGATAATTAAAATTGCTGAAAACTCTCCAGAGCCAGAGAGTAGTGTAGAGATAGATGAAAATATTCAAGAGCAACAGTTTTTAACTAGCAATGGTGAAGATAGATTGCATTTTGAAAGTGAGTATAGTGCTTTGGTAAAAAATTATTATGACTTTTTAGATAGTTTAAATAGTGAGATAAAAGAGTATGAGTTTGAGGATAAAACAAAGGTTGTCCCTATAAAAAATGAGATTTCAAAGGAGTTGACATCTGAAAAGTTGATTGAGGATTTTGAAATAGGTGTAGGGGTAAAATATCAAGGACAGAGAGATGAAAGATATCGTTTTGATGAGGAACAAAGTGGTATAGGGCATAAAAATCGAACTCTTTCAGATGAAAATAGTTTTGGAAATATTCCAGTATATGCAACTGGAAAATATAATTTTTCTACCACAGAAACAGGGGCTAAACCGTATTTAAAACTTAATTTAGGTTACTATATTGAAGGGGTAGAAAATAGAGAGAGTGAACTTTCTAAAAGTGAATACACCTCATTAAATAGATCAATGGAGTATGAAAATGGAAGGTATTATGGAATTGGTGGGGGAGTAGAGTATAAAAATGGCTTAACCTTCGATGTGATGTATCAGATTAATAAAAATAAGGACAGAGAGGAGAGAGCAGGAAAAGAGGATAGAATCACTTTTTCTGTGGAGTATAAATTGGATTTGTGAAAGGATTATTAAAAAAAGATTATGATTTTTGGTATATTGATATTTATTGAAATTTTTTAACTAATTATCAATATAAATTTTCTAAATAAAAAATAAAATGAGCATAAATATTGTATATTATGATAAAAAATAGAACTGTTTATGTATTTAAAATACTTGACTAATGTATTAATAGAATGTATAATTGACATAAGATAAAAATAAAATTTTTAAGGTTTGTATTATACAATTAAAAGGGAAGTTAAGTGCAAAGCTTACACGGTCCCGCCACTGTAAAGATGATGAAAGCAAGAATACCACTGAATTATTTTGGGAAGGCTTGTGAGTAGGGAGAATCTGAGTCAGGAGACCTGCCTTAAAAACTTTACGACTATCCTGCGGGGACGGGGAAGTGTTAGCAACTTCTCTCCAGTAAATTTTATGGAGGAGAAAAAATTGTTCATCATTAGTAAACAAAAAATATATAAAAATAGATTAAGAATGACTATATATTATTACAATCATCAAATTAAAGTTTAATTTTGGTGTTTTTTTAATATAAAGTTATTCTTTTTTTATATATAATATCCTAACATCAACTAAGATGAAGTTCATTGACAAATATTAGAAGCCCTCAGCGAAATGCAGTTAAGAAAATGCAACGTGTTTGAGGCGAAGCCGAGTTTTGCATTTTCAACGGAATGAGCAATAGGGATTCTTTATTCGCTAGTATGGAGGCTAGTTGATATTAAAAATATAAGTTTTGAAAACTGAACTTTAAAAGATAATTTAGTATCATGGAAATTAAACTTTAAACTAGATAATTTTTGTAGAATTTGAATAGCTGGGTAAATACTTTAAATTGTTACAAAAAAACTCCAGCAATCAAATACTGGAGTTAAAATTCTTATTATAAAATAAATCCACTAGCTACTACTTTTCTATCTTTATCATAGAAAACAACCCCTTGTCCAGGAGTAACAGCTCTAACTTTTTCTTCAATAAAATGAACTTCAATATTACCATCATTTAAAAGAGATAATCTACATCTATGAAGTTGATCTCTTGAACGTGTTTTTGCCCAACACTCTAAATTATCTAAATCCTCTATTTTATCCACAGAGATAAGATTGATTTTTTCAGCTTTTAAACTATCTTTAAATAGCATCTCATTGCTACCAACTACAACACAGTTTCTTTTTGAGTCTAGCTCTACAACATAAAGAGGTTTCTCAACTGCTATTCCTAACCCCTTTCTCTGTCCAATTGTATAGAAAGATAGCCCCTTATGTTTTCCTAAAACTTTTCCATCTGTATCAACTATATTTCCTGGCTTACCTGCTTTTCCCTTAGTAGCTGCCATTAAGAACTCTTTTAATTTTCCATCTTCAACAAAACAGATCTCTTGAGAATCCTTTTTAGCATAAACTCTTACTCCTAAAAGCTCAGCTAACTCTCTAACTTTTGATTTTTCTAAATCTCCTATTGGGAATTTTAGATATTTTAGATTCTCTTTATTCATTTGAGAAAGGAAGTAAACTTGATCTTTTCCCATATCGTCACCCATAGAAAGAACCCCATCTTTCAATTGAGTATAATGCCCAGTAGCCATGAAATCTGCCCCTTTAGAACGAGCAAAATCAATAAGTTTACCAAGTTTTATATATCTATTACATATCATACATGGATTTGGAGTTTTTCCATGCAGATATTCATCTACAAAATAATCAATTACCTTTTCTTTAAAATCCTTTGTTACATCAAGAAGATAGAAAGGAATCCCTAAATCATCACAAACTTTTTTAGCATCTTCATCTTCAGGTTTGCATGTTCTCATAGTGATGCCGATTACATTGTACCCTTGTTTTTTTAATAGATATGCCACAGTTGAGCTATCTACACCACCACTCATAGCCACAGCTATTGTAGTATTTTTGTTGTTTTCATCATATTCAAGGTATTTTGAAAACTCGTTGTTAATGTTATTCATATAAAACCACCTTTAATATTAAATTTGATTCTTATCTAAAAATGATTTGATTTAATGAATGAAATAGTGTTATTATTCCAAAAATAAAGATTATTAAACCTGATATTCTTGAAATTTTTATTAAATTTTCCTCAGTAATAGTTCTTCTCCAGTGAGAAAGAAGATATGTAGTTGTAAACCACTCTAAAGCTCCACCTATAAAAATACCACTACTTACCATAAAAGGTATATACTCACTATCAGAATCAAAAAGTCTTAAAGTTGTAAAGATAACCATAATGGTAAAAATACTTGAAATATTAGCAAGAGCTATAAAGAAAGTTGTAAAATAGTTTTGAATTAACCCAACAGGATCAGCCTCAACTTTTTTTAGTTTCATCTTATTAGACATTTTTTTAAGTCCTACAACTAAAAGGAATATAGCTATACCTGTTTCAAGGTAACATTCATATTGCTTTACTATATCTTCCACTTGATTAAGAAAGAGTAGAGCTGTTAAGCCATAAACAACATCTATGGTCACCATTCCTAGAGAGGATATATACCCCTCTTTTTGACCCTCTACCAATGTTTTTTCCATGCAATATATTCCAACTGGACCAAAAGGAAGCGAAAGAATTAAGCCAGTAATAATTCCTTTAAAAAATGTTAAGTCCAAAATACAACCTCCAACTATTGATTAATTATACTATTATTTTTACTTTATAAAAATAAATTTCCTTTAGAAAATAAAATTAATTTTAAATCATCTATCTTTTAGATAATCATCATTAAAATTATAACATAAAAAAATTTGAATTTCTATTTGTTATTAAAAAATGTAAGAAAAAAACAGAAAAATCTTATTTGAAACTTTTAGGGAATAGGGTATAATTATACTAGATAAGGAAAAAGGGGGATAAGTTTGAAAAAAAAGTTGACAGAACAGGAGATAGAGGCTCAAATGGAAAGGGCATTAGATAAGATTCCTTTTGAGATAAAAAAGATAAAATTTGCCCTTGAGATTATAAAAAGGGTGAAAAGAGTAAAAAAATTATTTAAATTTTAATATAAAATGGTTTGTATGGAGGAGATATGTTATCTGAAAAATTAACAAAGAGAATAGGAACAATAGCTAGAGAGTTTGAGAAAATGGGATATACATTAGAGGAGGATCTTCTTGAACTTGCTGAGATGAGAGAGGATATAGCTGAAAGATTGGAAAATACAAAATTTAAAAAGATAGAGTTTTATGAGGACAAGGAGCTTCACTCAGTTGGAATGACTTTGGAAGATGTACAGATAGAGTTTTTCATAACTGAGGGAGAGGACGAGGAAGGACCTTGGTATGAGGCAGAGGCAGAGATAATATTCTTTTAATTAATATAAAGGGGAGTGAGTAGAATGAAGATTTTTGACGGACATGCTGATATTTGGTTTGATGTGGCATCTAAAAGAAAAAAGGGGTTAGAAAATATAGTAAAAAATTATCACTATGATAGATTTAATGCTGGAAAAATCATGGGGGGAATTTTTGTAGCTTATCTTGATGATGAAAGTGTTGTTGTAGATGATGAAAAAGAAATGATGTTTATGGTAAACTCTGCAATGCACGAATTGAGAGAGAATCAAGATCTATTTAATATTATAAAAAATCAAGGGGATTTTAACAGAGGGCTTGTAAGTGAAAAAATGAATGTTCTTATGGGAATAGAGGGATTAAGAGCTATAAAAGAGAATCTTGATTGGTTGGATACTTTCTATGCTCTTGGATTTAGACACGCCTCTCTTACTTGGAATGAGCAAAATGCTTTAGCCACAGGGGCTAGAGGAGATGAAAATAGAGGGATCACTCCACTTGGAATAGAGGCAGTAAAAAAATTGAATAGATTGGGAATGGTTGTTGATGTTTCCCATGCTAATGAAAAAAGCTTTTGGGGAATCTATGAGGCAAGTAGTAAGCCTATTATAGCTTCACACTCAAATGCAAGAAGCTTATGTAACCATGTGAGAAATCTTAGAGATGAGCAGATAAGAGCAATTGCTGAAACAGGAGGACTTGTAGGGGCAGTGGCTTTTAAAGGCTTTGTAAGTGCCAATAAAGAGGAGCAAACTCTTTCAAAATATGTAGATCATATTGATCATATGGTGGATTTAGTAGGGGTAAAACATGTTGGAATAGGTTTTGATTTCTGCGAATATCTACATGATGATAGAGATGGTAGAGATATGAATCCTCTTGGATTAGAAGATGCTTCAAAAGCTCAAGATGTAATTTCTGAACTTAGAAAAAGAGGGTATAAAGAGGAAGATATTAGAAAAATAGCATATGAAAACTTTATGAGAGTAATAGAAAATACATTGATAAAATAATCTTATAGGAGCGGGGATATGGAAAGAAAACTTTGGATATATGATTCTTTTACTAATGAGAAATTTAAGGGAAATCCAGCAGGAGTTGTATTAGATGGTAAGGGGTTAGAGGAAGATCAGATGCAACTGATAGCTAGAGAATTGGGATATCCTGAAACAGTTTTTATTTTTAAAGATGATTCTAAGATTAAAGTGAGATTTTTTACTCCTAAAGAGGAGATTGATCTGTGTGGACATGCTACCATTGCCTATGGAACAGCTCTTGTGGAGAGTGGTATGATCAATGTTAATGAGGGAGAAAACAAGATTGATATAGAAACAAATCTTGGAATTTTACCAATTATTATAACAATGGAGAATAAAAAGGTTAAAAATATTATGATGTATCAAGCTTCACCAAAATTGTCTAAAGATTTTATTTTAGATAGAGAGAAATTGGCTAAATCTCTGAATATTTCTAGAGATGATTTTAGAGAGGAGATTGATATAGTAAAAGCTTATACAGGGGTATGGGATTTGATGATACCTTTAAAAAGTAAAGAGGCTTTAGATAATATAGATGGAAATATGAATTTAATAAAAGAGTTAAGTAGAGAGTTGGGAATTATCTCATTACACCCATTTTATTTAGATGAAAATAAGCAATTATATGCTAGAAATTTAGCACCTATTGTGGATATAGATGAAGAAGCTGCAACTGGAACCTCTAATGGAGCTTTAACTTATTATCTTTACTCTCTTGGAATAGTAAAGGATAGAGAGGAGATCTCTGTTATTCAAGGGGAGCAAATGGGAAGAAAAAGTGAGATAAGAGGAAAGATTCAAATTGAAAATGGGGAGATAAAAGTTTTAATTGGTGGTACAGCACTTAAAATAATTGAAGGGAATTTAATTTAAAAGAAAACTTATATAATTGATAAAGATGCAACTATGCAAATGTGTAGTTGCATCTTATTTTTTTAAGTAAAACTTTACACAACCTTTACATTGAATTATATTTGCTTTAACATTAGAAATATATAATTTGAGCTGAATACAATTCAAGGAGGGAGATTAAGATGGAATATGGAGTAATTGACATTGGGGCAAATACCATAAGACTTTCTATTTTTAAATATAATGAGGAAAAAAATATAGTAAAGCTTGTAACAAATAAAAAAGTTATAGTAGGGCTTACAGGTTATGTAAAAAAAGGGCAACTTTCAGCTCTAGGAATAACAAAATTATGTCGTACACTTCAAAAATTAAAGATGAGTTTAGAAAACTTTGAAATAAAAAATTATTCAGCTTTTGCAACAGCTTCTTTAAGAAATATCTCAAATACAGAGGAAGTATTAAAAGAGATTGAAAAAACAACAGGGATAAAACCTGAAATTATTGTAGGAGAAGAGGAAGTAAGGCTTGATTTTATTGGAGCAAAATCTGGAATGAACCTTGAAAGAGGAATTTTAGTTGATATTGGTGGAGGAAGTACAGAGATTGTTCTATTTAATAATGGAGAGATAGAGAAATTAACAAGTATTCCTATTGGAGCTCTTAATCTTCAAAATAAAGTAGTAAAACATATAGTTCCAGAGGAAAAAGAGATAAAGAAGATGAGAAAAATTATAAAGGAAGCTCTAAAAGAGTTGGATTGGGAATATGAACAGAATTATAAGTATCTTTACGGTATTGGAGGTTCATCAAGAGCTTGTATGAATATTATAAAAGAAACAAAAAATCTCCCATTAGAAGATAAATCTTTCTTTGTTGAGGAGCTTTATAATATTGTAGATATTTTAAAAAATGGTGGAACTTGTGAGGAAACAAAGGAATTATATAGATTGATTCCTGAAAGAATATTCTCTTTTGCTGGAGGAGCAGTAATTTTAAGAGAGATTGTCGATACTTTTGGAGTAGAGAAAGTTATAATCAGTAAAAATGGTGTAAGAGAAGGATATTTTATTGATAGAGTTATCAAAAAAGATGAAGAGAAGGTAGAAAATAATGAAGCTTGATTATATTGAAAATAGAGAGATCTCTTGGCTAAAATTTAATGAGAGAGTACTTGAAGAAGCTGTTAGTGAAGATAATCCACTTCTTGAAAGATTAAAATTTCTAGCAATATTTACCAGTAATCTTGATGAATTTTTTATGGTAAGAGTTGGAACAATGAATGATTATATAAAATATGTTCCAGATTATGTAGATGGTAAAACTGGTATGAATGCTAGAGAGCAACTTGAAAAAATTTATGAGATATCAAATAGACTTTATCAAAAGAGAGATAAGGTTTTTGAAAAGCTTATGACTCTTCTTGAAAAGGAAAATCTAAAAAAAGAGAGGATAAAAGATCTATCTAAAAAAGAGTTATCATATTTGGAGAAATACTTTTTCAATAATATATTTCCTATGTTGTCTCCATTGATTATAGATGCTTGGCACCCGTTTCCCTTTATTCCTAATAAGCAGTTAAATGTTATAGTATATCTATCTAATAAGAAAAAAGAGGTACTTGGAATGGTTCCAGTTCCAAATAATATGGAGAGAGTTATTCTTATAGATAGGGAACTTGGAAGATATGTACTTTTAGAAGAGGTAATTTTACACTTTGTAAAAAATATTTTCTCTATGTATGAATTAAAAGAGAGTTCTATTATGAGTGTTACAAGAAATATGGATATTGAGACTGATGTGGAAAACTACGACGAAAACCTTGATTATAGACAATATATGAAGCAGATTGTAAAAACTCGTAATAAATTAGAACCTCTTAGAATGGAGATTCAATCTAGAATTAGTGAGAAATTTTTAGATTCACTGTTGCAAAGATTAAATCTTTCAGAGGAACAAGTATTTACTTTTAATTGTCCAATAAATTTAAGTTACCTATTTAATATTAGCAGTTTTTTACCACCAAATGTAACAACAAAACTTTCTTATAGTGCTTTTTCACCAGTTGTTCATCCAATAGCAGATAAAAAACATAGTGTGATAGATTTTATAGAGAAAAAAGATTTACTACTTTTCTATCCTTTTGAAAGTATGAAACCTTTTCTAAATTTGATAAAAGAGGCATCAGAAAGAGAAGATGTACAATCTATAAAGATCACTCTATATAGAATTTCAAAGGATTCTAAGTTAGCTGAATATCTGATAAATGCTGTGGAAAATGGAAAAGATGTTACAGTTTTAATGGAGCTTAGAGCTAGATTTGATGAAACGAATAATATTGAATGGGCTCAAAAATTGGAAGAAGCAGGTTGCCACATAATTTATGGAACAGATGGGTTTAAAGTTCACTCAAAAATCTGTATGATAACTTATAGAAAAGATGGAGAGATTAAACATATTACTCAAGTTGGAACGGGAAACTATAATGAAAAAACTTCAAAAATGTATACTGATTACTCTTTTATGACTTCTGATATAGAAATTGGAAGAGATGCAGATATCTTCTTTAAAAATATGTCTTTAGGAAATCTTATGGGAGTATATAAAAAATTGTGGGTAGCTCCATCTAGTTTTAAACAAAATATTTTGAAGAATATAGATAATGAGATTGAAAAGGCAAAAAGAGGAGAAGAGGGTAAAATAGTTATAAAATGTAACTCTTTTACTGATAAAGATCTTATTCTTGCATTGGCAGAAGCTTCTGATTTAGGAGTGAAGATAACTCTTATTGTAAGGGGAATCTGTTGCCTTGTACCACAAACAGAGGGGAAAACTAGAAATATAAAGGTTGTAAGTGTTGTTGGAAGATTCTTAGAACACTCAAGAATATATAGTTTTGGAGTAGGTGAGGAGCAAGTTCTTTATATAGCTTCTGGAGATATGATGACAAGAAATACAGAGCATCGTGTAGAGGTTGGTTGTCCAATTTTTGATAAAGATATAAAAGAGAGAATAAATTCTCATATAGAAACTATTTTAGAAGATAATCAAAAAGCTAGAGTATTGGAGGCTAATGGAGAATACAAGATAGTTTCTAGCTCAGAAAGTGAAAGAAAGATAAATTCACAAGAGGAGTTTATTAGAGAAGCTGAGAAAAATGTTTATCAAATAATTACTGAAGAACCTAAAGTAGTGGAAGAGAAAAAAGCTGTAAAAGAAGGTTTTTTAAAAAGATTGTTTCATATTTCATAAAATAAAAGCTGTTGAAGATTGGTGGTTTTAGGCTTTCAATTTTCACAGCTTTTTTATTTATATTTGTTTTATAATAACAGTCAAAATCAATATAAGTGGATATTAAATTTTAGTAAAATATTGACAAGGAATAAAATAATTGCTATAAATGATATAGTGGCAGAATCATTAAAAGAAATAATGAAAACAGTTATAAACTTGAGAGAAGATATTTTTCTAACAAAACTATATTTTATACTATAAATTTAATAAAATATGGAGTTAAAAATATATTTTAAGATTCATATGCTACTTATCTATTTTCTAAAAAATTTAATATATTATTGATTTCTAGGAGATACTAACTATAGCATAATATTTATTTCTTTTGTGTTCAGAACATTAAACGTATTTTGAGGGGTGGCTTCTATGAAAACTATTTTTGACAAAACAAACTTTGTAAATCTTCCTATTAAAAACAGAATTTTCAGAAGTGCTGTTTGGGAGGGGCTTGCAAAAAATGAGCATATGACTGATGAGCTTTTCAGAACATATGAGGAGTTAGCAAAGGGGGGAACAGGGGTAATTATAACAAGTTTTGTTACTGTGAATCCAGATGATATTCCAGCTCCTAATATGTTGGGAATATATGATGATTCTTTTATAGAAGAGTATAAAAAGCTTACAGATATGGTTCACTCTTATGGAGCTAAGATATTTATACAACTTGTAGCTGGAGGATCACAAGGTAGAAATAATAGTAATTTAGGGAAAACTATTTACGGACCTTCTGCTCATGTAAACCCAATTACAGGAATTGAAGCTGTAGAGATGTCAAAAGAGAAGATAGATGAGGTAGTACAACTTTTTAAAGATGCAAGTGCAAGAGCTAAAGAGAGTGGTTTTGATGGTGTTGAAATTCATGCTGCTCATGGATATTTGATTAGTCAATTTTTAAATCCATTATTTAATAAAAGAGAAGATGAGTATGGAGGAGATGTTGATGGAAGAGGAAGACTTCTAATAGATACTTATCTTTCAGTAAGAGAAGCTGTTGGTGATGACTTTATAGTTGGTATGAAGATCAACTGTGATGATTTTGTAGATGGTGGATTTAACTTTGGTGAAAGCTCATGGATATGTGAAAGAATGGCTATGATGGGAATGGACTTTATTGAAATAAGTGGAGGAAATGCTATTAGAAAAGTTACATCACCAGAGGAGGAAAGCTATTTTAAAGCCTTTGCTAATATAGTTGCTGAGGACAATAATATTCCTGTTATACTTGTTGGAGGAAATAGAGATATTGATAGTGTAGAGGAGATTTTAAATAATAGTAGTATTGAGTATTTTGCCTTTGCTCGTCCACTTATTCGTGAACCTAACCTACCTAATAGATGGGAAAGTGGAGATAGAGCAAGAGCTAAATGTATCTCTTGCAATAGATGTAAAGGGGAAAATGGAGTAAGTTGTATTTTTAATAGATAGTAGTAATGAGCTGTGTAGATCAAATTTGGTTTACATAGCTCTTTTTTTATTACTAAAATATAATATAAAAGATTAAAAATATTAATTATAAATATTTAATAACTATATTAAAAAAGTCCTTTATTTTTAATTTCTAATGATAAAAAACTTTTAAATATGCTGAAAAATAACTATATTGTTCTTTTTAAAAATTAATTGAATTAAAATAAATCATACAAAATAAAAATAATTGTTGACTTAACTACAAAAAAGTAGTATATTGTAGTAGAAAACTTCAAATAGAAAAATAATTATTACATAGATACTAAAATATTAAAATAAGGGGGGAACTTTTATGATAAGAAAACCGATAATAGGAATTACATCAGCTCATGAAAAGGAAGAGGGATTAAGAAATTATCATAGAACTACTGTAAGTATAGATTACACTAAAGCAGTTGTAGCAGGAGGGGGAATTCCATTAGTTATTCCAGTTACAAGTGATAGAGAGATAATAAAAGCTCAATTAGAGTTAGTGGATGGACTTCTTTTATCAGGAGGTGCTGACTTAAATCCATTCCTATATGGACAAGATTTTAAAGAGGGAATAGGAGTTATTTCACCAGAGAGAGATGAGTGTGAAATGATGATATTAGAGGAGTTTTTAAAAACAGGGAAACCTATTCTTGGAATTTGTAGAGGGCATCAACTTATAAACACATATTTTAATGGAACACTATTTCAAGATATGAGATATTTTGGGAAGGATTATTTGAAACATAGACAAGATCTATATCCAGAATTAGCAACACATATTGTAAATATAGTTGATAAGGAAAATATGCTAGCTGAACTTTATGGAGAAAAGGTAGCTACAAACTCTTTCCATCATCAAATTGTTGATAAATTAGGAGATGGATTAACAGTTATAGCAACAGCAAATGATGGAGTAGTAGAAGCTTTTCAAATGAAATCTCATAAATTCCTTTATGGTATTCAATGGCATCCTGAAATGATGACAGCTAGAGGAAATCAAGAGATGAAAAAGATATTTGAAACTTTTGTAAAACATTGTGAGGTGAAGTAATTGAAAATATTTAAGAATGGAAAATTTCATTCTTTTAATTCAGAGAATACAGTTTATGAAGCTTTAGTAGTAGAGAATGAAAAAATCATTTTTACTGGCTCAACAAATGAAGTACTAAAAAAGTATGGAGAAAAGGCTGAAGAGATAGTAGATTTTGAAGGGAAAACAATAGTTCCAGGATTTAATGATAGTCATGTACACTTTATGAACTATGGTTATACAGAGAAAAAAGTAAAACTTCATCACTGTAAAACAATAGCTGAATTGATTGAATTAGGGAAAAAAGCACAACCTTATGGGGGATGGATATTAGGTAGAGGTTGGAATCAAGATCTATTTTTAGAGGGAAATGGAATACCTGAAAAGAAAGATTTAGATAAAATTTCTACAACTATACCAGTATGTTATACAAGAACTTGTGGACATGTCCTTGTAGTAAATAGTAAAGCTATGGAAGTTTGTGGAATAACAAGAGATACTAAATGTTTTGGTGGAGAGATAGATTATGACAAGGGGCTATTTACTGAAAATGCACTTGAATTGATCTACTCACATATAGATCCACTGTCAGTAGAGGAATTAAAAGAGATAATCTTAGATACAACAGATAAATTTTTAGCTATGGGAATCACTTCAGTTCAAACAGATGATTTTTCATCTTTCCCAGATAAAGATTTTATGAAGATAGTAAAAGCTTATGAGGAATTAAAAAAAGAGGGAAAATTAAAGGTAAGAGTCTATGAGCAATGTTTTATGGACACAGTTGAAAGGGTAAAGGAGCTTTATGAAAGTGGACTTACACCAAATAAAGGAGACAATCTTTTCAAGATAGGTCCAATTAAAATGTTACTTGATGGTTCTTTAGGGGGAAAAACTGCTTTGATGCTAGAGCCTTATGAGGGGGAAGAGAGCAACAGAGGGGTAGTTACATATACTCAGGAAGAGTTTGATAAATTAACAAAATATGCAGATTCTCTAGGGTATCAAATTGCAGTTCATGCAATAGGTGACGGGGCTATAAAAATGGTATTAGATAGCTATGAAAAACTTCCAGATCCAGCTAAGAGAAGGGATGGAATTGTTCATTGTCAAATAACAAATTTAGAGCTTATAAAGAGAATAAAAGAGATGGGAATAATCACTTATATTCAACCAATATTCTTAGATTATGATCTACATATTGTAGAGGCTAGGGTTGGAAAAGAGAGAGCATCAAAATCATATGCTTGGAAAACTATGTTAAATGAAGGAATAAAACTTTGTTTTGGTTCAGACTCTCCAGTTGACAGTGCTGATGTAATAAAAGCTATTCACTGTGCTGTAAATAGAGAGGATATAAGTGGATATCCAACTGGTGGTTGGCTTCCAGAAGAAAAGCTAACAGTGGAAGAGGCAATAAGATGTTATACAGTTGATAGTGCATATGCTGCTTTTGATGAAAATATTAAGGGTAGTTTAGAGATTGGAAAATTGGCAGATTTTGTAGTTTTAGATAGAGATATCTTTAAAATTAAAAAGGATGAAATACTTTCTACAAACATTGTGGTTACAGTTGTAGGTGGAGAGGTTTTATATAAAAAAGCATAGGGGGTAAAAAAAATGTTAAAGTTTTTTGAAGCTTTGGTAAACTTCCTTTGGGGATTACCAATAATTGTTATCATTTTGGGAACGGGATTCTATTTTACTTTCAAAACTGGATTCTTCCAAGTTGTACATTTAAGACATATATTTTCTGAAACTATTATGAAAATAATAAAGAAAGGAAATAAGGGAGAAGAGGGTGGAGAAGGATTAATCACTCCATTTGAGGCAGTTTCTACAGCTATTGGGGGTTCAGTAGGAGTAGGAAATATTGGAGGAGTTGCCACAGCAATGGCAGTAGGAGGTCCAGGGTCTCTATTTTGGTTATGGATTGCAGCTTTTGTAGGAATGATCTTAAAAATGGCAGAGGTTGCTCTAGGGGTTTATTACAGAGAAAGAGATGAAAAAGGTGAACTTTATGGTGGACCTACTTATTATATGGAAAAAGGTCTTGGGGAAGAAAAAGGACATAAATGGTGGATTATACCAGCAGTAATATTTGGAGGAGGAATCTTCTCAACATTCTTCATTACAGTTCAAAACTATACTGTATCAGAAGCTATGAACTCAGCATTTGGAATTCCAATTATCTATGCAAGTATAGCTTACATAGTTTGTAACTACATTATTATTATTGGTGGAATCAAAGGGTTAGGAAAATTAGCAGGAAAATTAGTTCCATTTATGTGTTTATTCTATATCTTGGCAGCTCTATATATCATCATAGTTAATATAGAAAACTTACCTACAGCAATCAAACTTATCTTTGATGGAGCATTTAATGGAACAGCAGCAGTAGGAGGATTTGCAGGAGCATCATTTAGATTTATTGTTAGACAAGGTATGTCAAAATCAGTATTCAGTAACGAAGCTGGATGGGGAAGTTCTCCAATGATTCATGCTTCAGCTCAAACTGACCATCCAATTAAACAAGGACTTTGGGGAGCATTTGAAGTATTTGTAGATACTATGGTAGTTTGTACATTAACTTGTTTCATAATTATAATTACTGGTGTATGGAGCAGTGGAAAAACAGGAGCAGATTTAACACTAAGTGCTTTTGAAACTGGAATGGGACCTGCAAGTAAGATAATTATAGCAGTTGGAATCTTCCTATTTGGAGTAACAACTTCATCAGGTTGGTATGCTTACTATGAAATTATTTTAAGACATCTTATGAAAAAATCACCAAGATTAAAAAATGGAATCTTAAAGTTCTATAAAATATTCTATCCAGTACCAGGATTTGCAATGGTTGCTATAGTTACTTTAAAAGGAATGCCAGGACAAGCAGTATGGTTATTTGCTGACTTTACTACAGCAGTTCCTACATTTGTAAATATAGCTGTAATGCTTGCTTTAAGTGGAACATTCTTTAAACTATTTAAAGATTATAAAACAAGATATATCTTAAAACAAGAGGTAAAACCTGAAGATGAAATTGCTGTATTCTACAATGAAAAAGAGAAATTTGAAGCAACACAAAGAGAAAAATTAAATAAAAATAGATAATTTATAAAGAGGACTGCACAAGTTAAAAGTTTAAACTATTAGCTTGTAGCAGTCTCTTTTTTTCTTACTCTATTTTTTTATTTTTTCAACTAATGAAGTTAGCTCTCTATCTTTTAACCACTCTTTTAATGAAATTTTATTTAATGAGTTAAATCCTGTTGATGGAACAGCATTTCTAGCTAAACTTACATAAGGAGCACAAGTAAGTGAAGTTCCAATTTCTCCAGGTTTCATTATAGTATAAGCAAATCCTACATAAGTTCTTTCAAATAAAACATGAGAATCTTGTCCACAACTTACAACTGACCATGCTACTGATTTTCTGTGTTCTTCTAGGAATGCTTTTAGATCTTCAGCACTGTCATTTTTTGTCCATAGTCCAGCATCTTCTATAAATAGATCTGCACAGTTGTCTCTATCTGCTGATAGTGATAGAGCTATAAAGCACCATACTCCATAAGCTTCTCCCTCTTTTAAAGGTCTATCTTCTTTTGGTCTATATGCTGTTACCCCTTTATTTGCACAGATTGTATGAGCTCCTGGAAGTAGAGTAAATCTTCTTTCTTTTTCTGTACCGAATAGTTCGATTCCTGCTTCTAATAATGGTTTAGCATCATATACATGTAGTTTAGAACCATCATATTGATCTATTTCTAAAACTGGTTTAATTTTTTTATCTATAATATCATTGTGAGCTGCTAAATCATGCCCCCATACTTGTCCTGCTATTCCACAGAATGATGAGGCTGTTAACATATTTATTTGACCAACATAAGCATCATTTATCTCAGCTCTATCATATGAAACTATTCCATCTAGTAAGAAATCATCTGTTTTTTCAACTGTTCCAACTGATACTTTTAAAACTGAAACATAACCATTTCCTTGAGCCCCTGGAGCTCCATAACCATCACAGTAGTTTTCATAAGGGCTAATAGCTGTCTTATCAATTCTTGGTGCACGTACTCTTCTTTCTTTTTCCATTATAAAACCTCCATTTAATTTGATAGATGACTATTAATATCACAAATCCTGATCTTTTAACATTCATCTATTAGAGGTATTCTAAAATAAATATAATTTCCTTTTAATTAAATAAAAAAATAATAACTTTAATAAAAAGTATCTTTAAATAAATAAAACAAAAAATATTAGTGTTGTTGAGAGATAAAAATATGTTAAAATAATATTAGAGGAGAGATAAAAATTTCAGTATCATATATTATGAAAGATATTTTACTAAACAGAATAGAATTAATTAAATAAAAACTATATTTAAAATATAATGAGAAGAGGGTGAAATTTATGAAAAAAATTACAATGTTATTATCTGTTGCATTTATTTTACTTTTTAATATTTCTGATGCAAAAGCTGAAACTATTCAAGATGAAATTGCAAGGATAGAGGGGAAAGCTTATAAGTATGAAGGGGATATTTCCAATGCAGAAACTCAAATGGAGATGAATCTTTATTCTGGAGATCTATATCAGCTTTGGGATGATGAACTTAACTCTCTATGGAAAAGACTTAGTAAAGAGTTAAATCCAGAAATGAAGAAAAAGGTGCTTAATCAACAAAGAGCATGGATAAAAAGAAAAGATGAAAATGTAATTTCAGCTGGAAAAATGGTTGATGGGGGAAGTATGCAACCCTTAGTACATAATTCAAGGGCAGCAGAGATGACAAGGGCTAGAGTATATGTGCTTGCTAAATATTTAGCTAATAATAGAAATGAGATATTTATAATTCCAAATGAAGTTAAAGCGAGTATAAATGGAGCAGATCCTAGCTTAAATGATGTTTTTAAATCTTTTGAAGGGCAATGGAAAATAGATGAAAAACCTAATACATATATTGGAATTGAGAGAACAGATATGTGTTTATATGGAGTTGAAGGGAGTGATTGGACACTTTGGGTAACTGATGAGGTTGTTCTTTCTGATAAAGATGTATATAGCTATACAAGGGATAATATAATATTTAAAGTTTCACGTAATGGGAAAAATATTTTCTATAAACTTTCATTTACTTATGGAGATACTATTATTTTTGCATCTGGATTTTCTCTAGATAAAATGGATAATGTTATAACTTTTTATTAAAAAAATTTAAGAGATTAATATAGAAAAAATATTATGATATTAAAAATATAGTGACTGATAAATTTAAGCAATTAGATTTTTTCTTGACAGGTAAATTTTTTTATGCTAAAATTCTGAAAAATAAATTCCATATAGAGAGATGGAGGGACAGGCCCTTTGATATCTCAGCAACCTATTCTTTTGAATGTGGTGCTAATTCCTGATAGATGGTAAACTCTAAAAATTAACTAGACTTCTTTCATCTATTAGGTGAAGGAAGTTTTTTTTATAACAATTTTTGGAGGATAAATATGAAAATAACTGAACTATTTGCAAAAAAGAAACCAACAATATCATTTGAAGTATTTCCACCAAATGAACTTTATTCACTTGATGAAGTTTTTTCAGTAATTGATGAACTTGCTAAACTAAAACCAGATTTTATAAGTGTTACTTATGGAGCTGGAGGCTCTACTAGAAGTAGAACAGTTGAAATTGCTTCTAAAATTAAAAATCAAAATCATATAGAGGCTCTTGCACATTTAACTTGCTTAGGAGCTACTGAAAAGGAGATTGACAGTATTGTAGAGGAGTTAGAGAGAAATAATATAGAAAATATTTTAGCCCTTAGAGGAGATTATCCAAAAGATGGCTCTCCAGTTAAAGTGGGTAATTTTTCTCACTCTTGTGATCTCATTAAATATTTAAAAAATAGAGATTTTGCTTTAGGAGGAGCATTTTATCCAGAGGGGCATCAAGATACTAATGATCTTTTAGATCTTTTTAATTTAAAGATAAAAGTTGATAGTGGAGTGGATTTTTTAATATCTCAAATCTTTTTTGATAATGAACAATTTTATGAGTTTAGAGAAAAATTGAAAAAACTTAAGATAACTACCCCTTTAATTGCAGGAATTATGCCTGTAACAAATGCTAAACAGATAAGAAAAATAACCTCTCTTTGTGGTTGTACAATACCTGAAAAATTAAGAAAAATCCTAGATAGATATGAGAACAATCCCAAAGCTCTTAAAGAGGCAGGGATAGCCTATGCAACAGAACAGATTATAGATCTTATGACATCTGATATTGATGGAATACATATCTATACAATGAATAAAGTAGAGATGGCTAAAAAAATAATGGAGAGCATAACAAATATAAGAGCTGATTTTGAGGGGGAATATAATGAAATTAATAGAGCAGTTAAATAATAAAATTCTTGTTTTAGATGGGGCTACTGGGACAGCTATACAAAAATATAATCTTGAAGATAGTTGTTTTCTTGGAAATAAAGGTTGTAATGAGATATTGAATATAACAAAACCTGAAGTTATTAAAGAGATTCATCTAAAATACATTGAATCTGGAGCTGATATTATTGAAACAAACTCATTTAATTCAAATAGAATCTCATTAAGTGAATATAATTTAGAGGATAGATCATATGAGTTTGCTAAGAGAAGTGGAGAGTTAGCTTTAGAGGTAAGAGATGAATATTTTAAAAGAACAGGGAAAAAAGTATGGGTAGCAGGTTCAGTAGGTCCTACAAGTAAAAGTGCATCTATTCCAACAGGAGATATACCTTATGAGAGAAAAATATCCTTTGATGATCTTAAAGAGGCTTATTTTGAGCAGATACAAGGATTGATAGATGGAGGAGTAGATATTATTTTAATTGAAACTATCTTTGATGGAATTAATGCAAAATCTGCTGTTGTTGCTTGTGAAGAGGTATTTGAAAAGATAGGAAAGAGATTTCCAGTTATGATATCTGCCACTGTAAATAAGCAGGGAAAACTTCTTTCAGGACAGAGTGTAGAATCTTTAGTAGTGGCTTTAGATAGAGATTTTATAATATCATTTGGTTTAAACTGCTCTTTTGGAGCAAAGGATTTAGTTCCACTTATAAAAAAACTTGGAAAATTCACTAATAAATATATCTCATTGTATCCTAATGCTGGACTTCCAAATGAAAATGGTGAGTATGATGAAACTCCAGAAAAGATGGCGGAAGATTTAAAAGAGGTAGTTGAAGAGGGGCATGTAAATATTTTAGGTGGTTGCTGTGGTACTCACTTTACCCATATATCTGCAATTTCTAAGCTTGTAGCTGGAAAATCTCCAAGAGCTATAAAAAATTTAAGTAGAAAATCAAATTATATATCTGGAAATGAGATCTATAATTTTGAAGATAAATTCTCTATTGTTGGCGAGAGAAATAATGTAGCAGGTTCAAAAATTTTTAAAAATTTAATAGAGGAGAAAAATTATGTGAAAGCTCTTGAAATTGCTCGTTCTCAAATAAAAAATGGAGCTAATATTATAGATATAAATATGGATGATGGACTTTTAAACTCAAGTGAGGAGATGAAAAAATATCTTCGTGTTATTCAAAACGATCCTCTTGTATCAAAATACCCTATTATGATAGACTCATCAGATTTTAAAACAATAGAGATAGCTCTAAAAAATATCTCTGGTAGAGGGATAGTAAACTCTATCAGTTTAAAAGAGGGAGAAAAGAAATTTATAGAAAAAGCTAAAATTATAAAAAAATATGGAGCTATTGTTGTGGTGATGGCATTTGATGAAAATGGACAGGGGGTATCTTTTGAAAGAAAGATAGAGATTTGCAACCGTTCATATAAAATTTTAAAAGAGTTGGGGTTTGAAAATTGGGAGATTATCTTTGATCCCAATATTTTAACTATTGGAACAGGAAGTGAAAGTGATAGATATAATGGTATCAACTTTTTAAAAGCTTGTGCTTGGATAAAAGAGAATCTGAAATGTGGAGTTGTTGGAGGGCTTAGTAATCTTTCCTTTGCTTTTAGAGGAAATACCCCTCTTCGTGCCTCAATTCACTCTATCTTTTTAAATGAGGGGAAAAAACTTGGACTAAATTTTGCTATTATGAATCCAAGTGAAAAATCTCCAGAGCTTTCTTTAGAGGAACAAAGAATCATAAAAAATTTAATAGATGGAAAAGAGAGTGCTTTAGATGAGATATTATCCCTTTCAATTAAGAAAAATGATTTAACTATAAAAAAATCTAAGTTAAATAGCGTGGAAGAGAAGATTCAAGAGGCACTTATCTATGGTGGAAGTACAACTTTTAATGAGGATATTGACGAGGCTTTAAAACAATACTCTCCAATAGATATAATAGAAAAAATTTTAATTCCTGGAATGGAGAAAATAGGGAAAATGTTTGAAAATGGAGAATTATATCTTCCTCAACTTATTCGTTCTGCTAGTGTAATGAATAAAAGTATTGATATTTTAACTCCTCTTTTTGAACAAAACCATAAGATTCAATTTAAAGGCAAAATTCTTATGGCAACAGTTGCTGGAGATGTCCATGATATTGGAAAAAATATTGTAGGAACAGTGTTAAAATGCAATGGCTATGAGATAATAGATTTAGGAGTAATGGTTTCAAGGGAGAAAATTTTAGAAACTGCGAAAAGAGAAAAAGTTGATGTTGTTACTTTAAGTGGATTAATAAGTCCCTCTTTAAAGGAGATGGAGAAAATCTTAGAGCTTTTCAATGAAAATAATCTAGATATTCCAGTTCTTATTGCTGGAGCAACTACTTCTAAACTTCATACAGCAGTAAAACTTGAGCCTTTATATAAAAATAAAACTCTTCATATAACTGATGCAATAGATACTCTTTCAACAATTAACAATCTCTGTTCTAATAGAAGAGATGAATTTTTATTGAAACAATCAAAAAAATTATATGAAATATCTAAATTATATTTTAATAATAAAAAAGATAAAATTATTAAAGAAGAAGGAAAAGAAAATTTTAATTCTCCTGTGATAGTTCCTGAAAATCTAGGTAAAAACTTTATAGAAATATCAATCAAAGATGTGGAACCTTTTATAAATTATGATATTCTACTTCATAATTTTAAAGTAAAATCAACTTGTGAAGAGGAAAATATATTGAAAATATCAAAAGAGATTATAGATACTATGGATGAAAATAATATATGTGTGAAATGTGCTTTTGGAATATTCCCTTGTAAAAAAGAGGGAGACTCTATTATTGTAAAAGATGAAAATAAAAATTTTACATTGGAGTTTATAAGAGATAAATATAATAATCAACTTTTATCTCTTAGTGATTTTTTCAGTAAAGAGGATTATATAGGAGGTTTTGTTGTATCTGTTAATAGCTCTTTAGCTCCTAAAGATGATGAGTTTTTAGTTTTGCTTGAGAAGGTTCTTCTTACTAGAATAGTCGAGGCAGGAGCTGAATATCTGCAAAGATATATTAGTAAAAATATTTGGAATATAAATATCCGCCCAGCTATTGGATATTCATCTCTTCCAAATCACTCAATGAAAGAGAATATTTTTAAATTAGTAGATGGGGAGAAAACAGGAGCTAAGCTTACAGATTCTTTTGCTATGGTTCCATTAAGTTCAGTTTGTGGCATATATATTTCTAATCCTAAAAGTTTCTATGTGAACCACTCAACACTTTAAGAAGTGGGGGACTTCTTGCCTGTTAGGGTAAATTTTGAAAGTAATTTATCTAAAACATAGTTGATTAGATAGAAAATCTATTATATTTATAATATAATTAACTTAAAAAAGATTAGGTGAGATTATGAAAAAAATAAATTTATTTAAAGATGAAAAAGAGATATTAGAGATACTTCAAAAATATGGAGAGGGATATATAGTTGGTGGATATGTGAGAGATTCGCTTTTAGGAATTGAGCCAAGTGATTGTGATTTTGTTACAAATTTAGATTATAGTAAACTTTTAGAGATATTTAAAGATTTTTCACCTAAAGAGATAGGAAAACATTTTGGAATTATTCAGATAATCTATAATGGAAAATCCTATGAGATAGCGAAATATAGAAAAGATATTGGTGTGCCAGAGGATAGGAAAAAGCAGGAGGTAGAGTTTACAAATAATATAATGGAAGATCTGAAAAGAAGGGATTTCACTATCAATGCAATAGCCTATGATGGAAAAAATTTCAGATATGTTGAGGGAGCAGAGGAGGATTTAAAAAATAAAACTCTTAGATTTGTAGGAGATCCCATTGAAAGAATTAAAGAAGATCCTTTGAGAATAATGAGATTTATTAGATTTTTAACTACAAAGAATTTAGAAAGTGCTTTTGAAGTAGAAAAATTAAGAGATTATCTCTATCTCTTAGATAAAATTTCAATGGAGAGGATAAGAGATGAGTTTAATAAGATAATCCTTTCTAAAGATATAGAGAGAGCTTTATCAATTTTAGAAAAAAGTGGAGTGTTAGAATATATTATTCCAGAATGGAGTGCCACAATAGGATTTAATCAAAAAAATCAGCATCACTATTTAACAGTAGAACATATAAAAAAGGTTGTTTCTCTATGTGATGAAGATTTAGAGTTGAGAATAGCAGCTCTTTTACATGATATTGGAAAACCTCAAACTTTTACTTTAGATAGTGAAGGAAAAGGACATTTTTATAACCACGAGATTGAAAGTGCCAAGATAGCAGAGAGCATTTTAAAGAGAATGAAATACTCTACAAAGTTAAGTAATAATATAAAAAATCTTGTTCTTTATCATCTAAATACTTTTAAGAATAGTGGAAGAAAATATGTGAAAAAGCTTATTAATGAGATGGGAAAAGATGAAGTTTTAAAACTATTTAAATTGATGGAATTTGATCGAATCGCTCATACACCTCCACATGACTTTAGATCATTAAATGAATTAAAAAGATTATACAATGAGATTATAGAAAAAGATGAAGCTGTGAGTATAAAGGATTTAAAAATCAGAGGAAAAGATATTATTGAGCTTGGAGTATCTCAAGGAAAAGAGATTGGGATAGTTTTAAAGCTATTATTTGAAAGAGTGTTGGAAGATTCTAGTTTAAATGAAAGAGAAAGATTGATTAAATTAGCAAAAGAGATAATTGATAAAAAAGATTAATAAAAAGAGTTGGCTTAAAAATATTTAGGTCAATTCTTTTTATTTTTTGACATTTTGAAGAAAAAATAAAAGGTAGAAAAATATAGGATAATTAGAAGAAAGGTGAGTTTATAGAAATTAAAAAAATATCTTGCAAGAAAATTAAAGTTTTTGAAAGAAAATGATTGATTTTTTGGAAGAAAAGTGATATTATACAATTAATAGGAGAGGAGGTAGAAAAAATGTTAAATATCCAAAGATATAATACTATATTAGAACTTATAAAAAATAAAAAAAATATAAAGTTAAATGAATTGATAGAAGAGTTAAAAGTCTCAGAAGCAACAGTTAGAAGAGATCTGAACTTTTTAGAGGAAAAGGGAAAAATAAAAAGAGTACATGGTGGAGCAGTATTAGTTGAGAATAAGGAAGAGGATATTGTTTATAAAAAGATGGTGTACTCTGATGAAAAAGATATCATAGGAAAAAAAGCTGCTGCATTGGTAAAAAATGGAGATATTATCTATTTAGATGCTGGAAGCACAACAGAGAGTGTAATAAAATATCTGAAAGAAAAAGAGGATATAAAAGTAGTAACAAATGGATTTACACATATAGAGGAACTAACTAAAGCAGGAGTAGAAGCCTATATAATAGGTGGAAAGGTAAAGTTGAAAACAGGTGCAACAGTTGGAGCAACAGCAGTGATCTCTTTAAAAAACTATAATTTTGATATAGCTTTTATAGGTGCTAATGGTATAACAGCTGATGGATATTCAACACCAGATCCTGAAGAGGTAATAGTAAAAAGTGAAGCAATAAAAAGAAGTAAAAAAGTGTATTTTCTTTGTGATAGTTCAAAGTTTAAAGAAAATAGTTTTATGAATTTTGCATCTTTAGAAGATGGAACTTTAATAACAGATGGAAATATTCCAAGAGAGTTAGAAAAAATTATAAAAGGAAAGGAGGAGAGAAAATGATCTATACAGTGACTTTAAATCCTGCAATTGATTATTACGTTGTAATGAAAGAGTTTGTTGAAGGAAATTTGAATACAGCAGAAGAGGGATACACTTTAGCAGGAGGAAAGGGAATAAACGTTTCTAAGGTTTTAAAAAAATTTGGAAAAGAAAGTGTAGCTCTTGGATTTGTAGGTGGGTTTACAGGTAGTTTTATAAAAGATGATATGAAAGCTTGTAACATAGCTGAAAGATTTATAGAATTAGAAGAAAATACTAGAATAAATATGAAATTAAAAACAGAGAAAACTGAAAGTGAAATAGCTGGAAAATCACCAAAAATAAGTAAAGAGAACATAGAAAAATTACTAGATGAGATAAAGAATATAAAAAAAGATGATATTTTAATATTATCAGGAAGTGTTCCCAATACAATAGATAAGGGAAT
>ERZ838839.810-NODE-810-length-35943-cov-7.508666_pt1 | contig 35943 bp, 27 predicted proteins | sample MGYA00519909_ERZ838839 | MGnify/ENA primary metagenome ERZ838839 (study PRJEB31850, sample SAMEA3708843) | human gut metagenome | biome: human gut; feature: human-associated habitat; material: faeces | place: China | collected 2014 ... | reverse complement strand
CTATGATGGAAAAGCGTGCCGGTAAGATTATCAACATCTGTTCTATGATGTCTGAGCTGGGTCGTGAAACTGTTTCTGCTTATGCTGCCGCTAAGGGTGGTCTGAAGATGCTGACTCGCAATATCTGCTCTGAATATGGCGAATACAACATCCAGTGTAATGGCATCGGCCCGGGTTACATCGCTACTCCGCAAACTGCTCCTCTTCGTGAGCCGCAGGCAGATGGAAGCCGCCACCCGTTCGATTCATTCATCTGCGCCAAGACTCCGGCTGGCCGTTGGCTGGATCCGGAAGAATTGACCGGTCCTGCTGTATTCCTTGCATCAGAAGCTTCTAACGCTGTCAACGGACACGTTCTTTACGTAGACGGTGGTATCCTTGCTTACATCGGAAAACAACCGAAATAATGTAAGATAAACTATATCCGGTAAGGTGATAGAATGGCAAAAGAGCATACTCTTTTCATCTGTCACCTTATTTTTTATTTAATAAGAATCAATCATGAAAAAGATATTTATTCTGTTTGCCGTTGCTTTTATCGGCTTTGCTTCCTGCGTCGAAAGCAAGCAGGTTATGACAGTGACCGTGACCAATCCGCTGGGTTTAGAGCGTGCGGGAGAGATGATTGAAGTGCCGATGAGCGATGTCGTTGCCAAGTTGAAACTGGCCGATACAGCGCAAATTGTGGTGCTTGACATAGACGGACAGCAAGTTCCGTATCAGGTGACGTATGATGAGAAGGTTGTTTTCCCGGTTACGGTGAAAGCGAATGGTACAGCCACTTATACTATCCAACCGGGCACTCCGGAACCTTTCAACGTAATTGCCTGCGGCAAATATTATTCCGAACGTCTGGACGACGTTGCATGGGAGAATGACCTGGGCGGTTACCGTGCTTATGGTCCTGCATTGCAGGCAAGAGGTGAACGTGGCTTTGGCTATGACCTCTTTACGAAGTACAATACCACACAGCCAGTTCTTGAAGGTATGTACGCTGAAGAACTCAATAAGGAAAAGCGTGCCAAGATAGCTGAACTGAGAAAAACAGATCCTAAAGCGGCTTCTGAACTGCAAAGAGCCATTTCCTATCATATCGACCACGGTTATGGAATGGACTGTTATGCCGTAGGTCCTACGCTGGGTTGCGGTACGGCTGCTTTGATGCAGGGCGACACGATCATCTATCCATACTGTTATCGCACGCAGGAAATCCTTGATAATGGTCCGTTGCGTTTCACGGTGAAACTGGAATTTAATCCGTTGGTAGTCCGCGGTGATTCTAATGTGATAGAGACGCGTGTGATTACTCTGGATGCGGGTTCGTACCTCAATAAAGCCGTAATCTCTTATACAAACATGAAAGAGGCAATGCCTGTAACCACCGGAATCGTTCTCCGTGAGCCGGACGGCGTTGTTGCAGCCGATGCGGCGAATGGCTATATTACTTATGTAGATCCTACCACCGACCGCAAGGGAGGAAACGGCAAGATATTCATCGGTGCTGCTTTCCCTGCACAGGTGAAGGAGGCTAAAGTGGTGCTTCTTTCTGAAAAGGAAAAGAAGGAGCGTGGCGGAGCCGACGGTCATGTGTTGGCTATCAGCGAATACGAACCGGGTTCTGAATATACTTATTACTGGGGTTCTGCCTGGAATAAGGGGGCTATCAAAACTGTGGATGTTTGGAATAAATACATGGCCGAATATGCTCAGAAATTACGTGCTCCGCTGACGGTAGCATATTAGTAGCAAGTTTAAGAACTGAAAATAGCTGAAAAGTGGGGATTCCTGTAACTATATGGGAATTCCCATTGTTTTTTTTAGTAGAAATAATCTGCCGCGCAAGAAGGAATCCGGAGAGGAACGTTTAGTGTATATTTGTTATGAAAGGGGATAACCGATTGATTTAGTTCTAGCAGAACTTGGTACATTGCTGATCGTGAACTTTCCGTCTACATTGGTAGTAGTTCCGATAGCTGTGCCCTTTACTAGTACGGATGCCCCTACAACAGGCTGATTGTCTTCTTCTGAAATGACAACCCCTGTGATTGTTTTAGGTGTTTGGGCAATCGCCAGACCGATTCCTGCTAATAAGCAGGCCAATAACAACACAAATCTTTTTTTCATACGCTCACTAAATATTTGGTTAATATAATAGTTGTCTATTTGCTTGTATGCTTTTTGCAAAAATAAGCACATTTTATTAAAAACAAAACAAAACAATGAAAAATATATCAATTTGTTTGCGAATTAATTTGAAAGAACTGTATCGAATTCAATTCTCATGAATCCATGTATATTATGTGCTTATTAACATTTTGTTATTATTAATAAGGTATATGATTATTCTAAGTACCCATAAAATTGGAATATCTTCTAAAAGAACAAGCTTAATTATATTGAAAATTTACACTTATTATTTTAGGGGAATTTAAGACCGGACGATTTGTGATGAGAGTAAATCGTGATGAAAAACATCTACATAATTTCTGAAATACCTTTCCTCAAATATAAAAATAACCAGTTAAAGGTGGCGTATTACTTAATGATAATTAAATAGACATATTGCTGTTATTATGCAATATGATTACAATTATGAGTAACATATATATTCTCGTAAGCGTTCGATATGGAGAAGTATTTTTAATTCCTTGCATTTTTATTCTATATCCTGTACTTATACCAAAATATTTGCAAACAGAAGGAAGCAGAATATCATTTTGACAGTTATGTTTTAAGTGATTTTATTGACAATTATTCCCGAAATTGTAAAATACAGATGCTACAATATTAAGTTCTGCTAGAACTTTGAAAATCAGCTACATCGGGATGAAAGCGCAAGAAGTATCCATTAAACCGGGGACGATGAAAATCGTTATGCAGCCGGATGCCGAAGTACTGGACGAAGTCGTGGTTACAGGTATGACAAAAGTAGACAAGCGTCTTTTTACTGGTGCGGCCGATCGTTTGACAGCGGCAAGTGTAAAGCTGGATGGTCTGCCTGATATTAGCCGTGGACTGGAAGGCCGGTCTGCCGGCGTATCTGTTCAAAACGTATCCGGTACCTTTGGTACAGCTCCTAAAATCAGGGTTCGTGGTGCCACGTCAATTTATGGTAATTCCAAACCATTGTGGGTAGTAGATGGCGTTATTATGGACGATGTCGTAGAAGTCAGTGCCGATCAATTATCTTCGGGAGATGCGGTTACTTTGATTAGTTCGGCTATTGCGGGGTTGAATGCAGATGACATTGAGAGTTTTCAAATATTGAAAGACGGTTCGGCAACTTCTATTTACGGAGCGCGTGCAATGTCGGGTGTGATTGTTGTTACTACTAAGCAGGGTAAGGCAGGTACAAGTAGGTTGAGTTACACGGGTGAGTTTACTATGCGGATGAAGCCGTCTTACCGTAACTTTAACCTGATGAATTCTCAAGACCAAATGGGGATTTATAAAGAAATGCGTGATAAAGGTGATTTGAACTTTGCCAGCGTGTATCGTGCTTCCAATAGTGGTGTGTATGGGAAAATGTATCAGTTGAATAACTGGTATGACAAAACCAACGGAATGTATGGTCTTGCTCAAACTCCTGAAGCTCAGAATGCTTATCTGCGCGAAGCCGAATATAGAAATACCGATTGGTTCGACTTGCTTTTCAGTAATGCCATTATGATGAATCACTCCGTCAGTTATGCTACCGGTACGGAGAAATCCACTTCTTATGTCTCAGTAAGTGCCATGGTCGATCCCGGCTGGATGTTGCAAAATAAGGTGCAACGATACACGGCTAATTTGAATAATAGTTATAAGATAGTCAAAGACTTGTCGCTCAACGTGATTGCCAATGCTTCTTATCGTCAGCAGAAAGCTCCGGGAACATTGGGACAGAGTTCTGATGCGGCTTCCGGCACAGTGAGCCGTGGATTTGATATCAATCCTTATAGTTATGCTCTGAACACTTCCAGAACCCTTGATCCGAACGAGTATTATATGCGTAACTATTCTGATTTTAATATTTTCAACGAACTGAATGCCAATAATATCTCTTTGGACGTTATCGATTTGAAGTTTCAGGCGGAATTGAAATGGAAACTTTTCCGCAAACTGGAACTGAGCGCTTTAGGCGCCTTGAAGTATTCCGCCACATCACAAGAACACAAAATACGCGAAAACTCAAACCAGGCATTGGCATACCGGGCTATGGGAGATGGCACGATTATCAACCGTAACTCATGGCTGTATAAAGATCCGGATGATCCTTATGCACTTCCGGTGTCTATCTTGCCTAAGGGAGGTTTTTATAATACAGCGCAATATAAGATGCTGAGCTATGACTTCCGTGCTGCTGCTTCATATAATGATGTGTTTAATGATACGCATATTGTCAACGTTTATGCAGGTATGGAATCGAATGCTCAAAATCGTACGGCAAATAGCTTTGACGGCTGGGGGATGCAGTATGAAAACGGTGAAATTCCTTTCTTTGATTACCTTGCTTTCAAGAAACTGCGCGAGGGTAATACAAACTATTATGACCTTACTAATACCAAGAAACGTAACGTAGCTTTCTTCGGAACTGCCACTTACTCATATAAGGGACGGTATATCATTACAGGCACAGGTCGTTATGAAGGCTCCAACCGTTTGGGAAAGTCACGCTCTGCCCGCTGGTTGCCTACTTGGAATATTGCCGGTGCATGGAATATGCATGAAGAGGAGTTTTTCAAGAAACTAGAACCTGCTTTATCTCATTTTACATTGAAAGCCTCGTATAGTTTGACGGCTGATGTAGGTCCGAGTAATGTGTCAAACTCCAAGATTATTATTAACAGCTATACCCCTTGGCGTCCGTCGGCAGGTGTTTCTGAATCGGGATTACAGATTGTAGATCTTGAAAACAGTGATTTGACCTACGAAAAGAAGCATGAGATGAATATCGGTTTGGATATGGGATTTCTTGACAACCGTATCAATCTTGAAGCTGCGTGGTACAAACGTGATAATTATGATTTGATCGGTGCAATTACAACTCAAGGTGTCGGTGGTTCGGTAGAACGTATGGCAAACGTAGCTTCTATGAAGTCCCATGGCTTTGAATTTACTCTCTCTACCCGCAATATCGAAAGCCGTAACTTCCAATGGTCTACCGATTTCATATTCGGATATAATAAGACGGAAGTAACCGATTTCAAGTCACGTTCGCGTGTATTCGACTTGATCTCCGGCGTTGGGTTTGCCCGTGAAGGTTATCCGGTACGCGGTTTGTTTTCTATTCCGTTCGAAGGATTGGATTCGGATGGCTTTCCGATATTCAGTTTTAACGGAAAAACCGTAACGAAAGCAAACTATGGCAGTCTGAACCTGCAACAATCGACAGATGTGGATTTCCTTAAATATGAAGGTCCTACCGATCCGACTATAACAGGAAGTATTGGTAATATCTTTACCTATAAGAATTTCCGCTTAAATGTATTTGTCACTTACTCCGGTGGTAACAAAGTCCGCTTGGACCCGATGTTCCGTTCGTCGTATAGTGACTTGGATGCCACTCCGAAAGATTTCAAGAACCGTTGGGTGTTGCCGGGTGATGAAAAGGTGACGGACATCCCTGTAATGGCCAGTTCTTTTGAACGCAATCAATATGCGAACCTGAGTATTGCCTACAATTCGTATAACTATTCTACTGCACGCATTGCCAGTGGTGCTTTCGTCCGCTTGAAAGAGGTTTCTCTTTCTTATGATTTTCCGAAAGAATGGCTGAAGTCTACCCCTATCAGTAGTGTCGGATTGAAAATACAGGGTACGAACCTTGCCCTGCTTTATGCAGACTCGAAATTGAATGGGCAGGACCCCGAATTCTTCCGTTCCGGTGGTGTGTCGGCACCTGTGCCCAAGCAGTTTACTTTGACATTGAAAGTTGGATTTTAAATAGTTGAAAGCGTATGAAAACAAGAAATAAAATAATATTATTGCTGGCACTCGCATTGACGTGCATGATTGCTTCATGTGAAAGTTATCTGGATACCATGCCCGATCAGCGTACGGAATTGAACTCTGTGAGAAAAGTGAAAGATTTGCTGATGTCTGCCTATTCTACAGCTTCATCTATACAAATGGAAGAATTTATGTCGGACAACCGTATGGACAATGGAGAAAAATATGGTTTTCCTTCCAATATACTGATGCAGGGTTACTATTGGGAAGAAATGACCGATATCAATCAAGATACGCCAAGGTATTTATGGAATGGATGTTATAGTGCGATTGCTGCTGCTAACCAGGCATTGCAGGCGATTGAAGAACTGGGAGATCCGGAGGAGGCGCAGCCTTATAAGGGGGAAGCGCTGATGTGTCGTGCCTATGGGCATTTTGCTTTAGCCAAAATATTCTGTATGGCTTATGGGGATGATGCAGATACTAATCTGGGAATACCCTATATCACTGCTCCCGAAACAAATGTCGGTGTACAATATGAGCGTGGTACATTGGCAGAGACGTATGCCATGATTGATAAAGATATTGAAGAAGGATTACCGCTGATTAGTTCCGAGGCCTATGATATTCCCTTATATCACTTCAATCAGAATGCAGCCTATGCTTTTGCCGCACAATTCAATTTGTTTTATAATAAGTTCGACAAGGCGATTCGTTATGCTACGGAGGCTATTGGTGAGGACCCGTCATCTGTGTTGAGAAATATGGGAGGATATGCTCAATTTCCCAGTTCTATGGAATATACGCTGGCATACATTAGTAGCGACGAACCGGCTAATCTGATGTTACAGCAAACGATGTCATGGTGGGGGAGTAACTATAAATCGGCTTATCGCTACGGTCATAGCCGTGAGATTTGTGAGAAACAGACTATCTGGTCGAAGGGTCCTTATGGTAGTTTGAAAGTATATGAAACAGTCTTGGGATATGGTGACCAGTCTATTTTTGTTCCTAAAATGGACCAGTTTAAAGAGATTGCCAATGCCATTACAGGTAGTTATTATGGACGTCAGGTTGCGTTTGCTTTTACCACTGATAAGACATTGTTGAATCGTGCTGAGGCTTATGTGCTCTCTAAGCAATATGATAAGGCAGTGAACGATTTACAGTATTGGTATCGTATTAAAGCGGCTACTAAAGTACCCGACAAAGATGAACTGAATCTTTTTTATGAGACAGTAGATCCTACGACTAACGGTAAACCACTTGATCCCAAGTTTGCTCTGGAAGCAGGATTACAGACAAATTTGCTGAAAGCAGTCATTCATGCCCGTCGTATTGAGACGGTGCACGAAGGGGAAAGGTGGCAGGATATTAAGCGTTTCGGTATTGAGATTTCCCATAATATAGAGAACGAATCTCCTATTGTGCTGAAAGCTCACGACCTCCGTAAAGCTGTTCAAATTCCGGCGTCTGTCGTAGAGGCTGGTATGCAGCCTAATCCAAGATAGTTTAATGTTAGATAATAAAGAATTGATTATGAAAAATTGGTATATATATTTGCTTTGTATTCTGGTGAGCAGTAACTTCTTCGCCTGCCAGGACGATGACTTGGAAGACCAGAGTATTTTTGATGCATCAGAGAAAGAAAAGAGTGAGTTTGACCGCTGGTTACTCGAAAACTACGTCAATCCCTATAACATCGACTTTAAATACAGAATGGAACATATTGAATCCGATTATACGCACAATCTTGTACCTACGGACTTTTGGTTGAGTGTGAAATTGGCGAAGATAGTGAAACATTGCTGGCTGGAGGCCTATGATGAAGTGGGAGGTCTTGATTTTACACGTGCTTGTGCTCCGAAAGTTATTCATCTTATAGGTTCTGCTTCGTGGGATAAGGGGACGTATACACTGGGAACTGCCGAAGGCGGACTGAAAGTGACTTTGTATATGGGGAACTGGCTGGATTTGACGAATGTCGACCGCATGAATGAATATTATTTCAAGGTGATGCATCATGAGTTTGCCCACATTCTGCATCAGAAAAAAAATTATCCGGTAGATTATGATAAGATTAGTGCAGGTAATTATACACCTACCGGTTGGCAGAACCGTAAATTGGCAGAGGTCGCTCCTTTGGGATTTGTCACACCGTATGCCGGTAGTAAACCGAGTGAGGATATTGCTGAAGTGACAGCCTGTTTCCTGACTTATCCGGAAGCACAGTGGGAAAATGTTATGACTCTGGCTGGAGAAAAAGGTAAACCGATCATTGACCAAAAGCTGGCAATGGTGAAGAAGTATATGAAAGATTCCTGGCAAGTGGATCTTGATCTGCTTCGCAAAGTGATTGCACGTCGTACTAATGAGATTAGTGAACTGGATTTGGATCATATTTATTAAAACAAACGCTGAGAATATGAAAAAACTGATTTATACTTTACTGGCATTTGCCACTGTCTGCTTTTCGTGTGTGCAGGATGTAGATGATGTATACGATAAACCTGTTGCCCAGCGGGTAGAAGAAGCCGTTCAAGAATATCATGATTTGCTGGTAAGTTCCGAGCACGGGTGGTTAATGGAGTATTATCCGCATTCTTCGCAGATATATGGTGGTTTCAATTACATTATGAAGTTTAAAGAAGGGGATAAAGTGACTATTTCTACTGACGCTTTTGGGAAACCGGAGGAAACGGAAGAGAGCCTTTTTTCTATTAAGAAGGATATCGGACCGACCCTTAACTTTGACACTTATAATAGCTTGTTCCATTATTTCTCTGATTCGGATATATCCGGAGGAGCAGGAACGGGCAAAGGGTATGAGGGTGATTATGAATTTCTTTTGCGCTCGCATACTGAGAATGAGATTGTCCTTCGAGGGAAGAAAACGAAGAATATAATTCGTATGACCCGTCTGGCGGAAGATGCTACACCTTATCTGGCTGCTGCTATCCGAGTGGATGAAGAAATGAACCGTTTGGAAGGGGTATTGGGGTTCAGTGGCATGATGAATGGGAAAGAACTGGCTCTGCTTTATACGGATTCCCATACATTTAATGTGGTATATGACGGACAGGAAACGTCTACTTCTTTCATGCCGACGGCAACAGGAATACAGTTTTATCTTCCGGTGGAAGTTGGTGGTAAAGAGCTGCACCGCTTTACTTGGTCGGCTGCAAATGAAACACTGGTAGCTGAAAATGCTCCGGATGTTGTGTTGAAAGTGGATTATGATCCGGAATATATCATTTACGCACAATATTTGGGCAAGTATACGATGAATTACCGACGTGGTGAGAATACTCCTGTATTGTCTCTGGAAATCGAGTTAGTGAAGAAAGAGGATATGAAAAGTTATACAATTAAAGGTATGTTGCCGATTGATCTGACAATGATTTATAATAAGGCAGAACGGCGTATGGAGCTCCTGAATCAGAAGTTGACGGACGGTAGTGAAGCTTATTTGAGCATTTGGATGGTGAATCCCGGAAGCCTGACGTATGGAGGAACTGATTTTGTGAATGGTATGTACGGCAAACTGAAAGAAGGTTCTGACAATGAATATGAGTTTGTAGACGACGGAAGGAAAGCTGATTTTGTAACTCGCGGTATGATTCTGTGGAGCAAGGCGGGTGAATATAAGGCTTATGCCGAATCTCGTTTTGCATTTATCACTCTTGTTAAACATGAATAAAAAAAGGAATGACTATGAGAAAAATATATTCTATATTACTTTGTGTGCTATGCTTGTCGGCTGTTGGTTGTAGTGATGATAAAGATACGGCGGATGTAGCATTAAAGGCGATAAGTTCGGATGTTAAGTTTTCTGCGGATGGTGGCACAGGAACTATTGAACTGTCAGGCGGTAAACAGGTAAGTGCCACCTCGGATGTCGCTTGGTGTAAGGTAGCCAGTGTGTCCGATCAGGAAGTCAGTTTGGTTGTTGAGGCTAATCTTTCTATATCCAGTCGTACCACAATGGTGGTCATACAATCCGGTGAAGATATATTGCAAGTTCCCGTGACCCAGTTGGGCGATACTTTTATTTGTGATGTAGAAGGTACAAAGGATTTTTTTATGCAAGGGGGTGAAGCTGTTTTCACTTTGCATACCCGGCGCGAATATAGCATTCAATCTACTGCCGAATGGCTGACTTATGAATTGAAAGGCGATCAGCTTCATGTGGTGGTTTCTCCTATGTTGGACGGTACGGATTATCGGGAAGGGACGTTGACCGTTCAGAGTGGGAAAAATGAATGGTCGGCGACTTGTGTTCAGCGAGGATTGTCCGGTACATATACTATGATGCATACCCGTAATGACGGAAAACGTTATACGGGTAGTTGTACCTTTACGGCAACAGATGAGAAGGGAGTGTATGATTTGATAGCAAAAGATGTTCCGCTCAATAATGGTGTACCTTTTAAAGCTGTATTGACTGACGGACGGCTGGTTATCAACTTTGATAATCAGTATTTGGGATTTATCTCTCCTAATTACATTTATCTCTGTGCGTATGATAAAGCGGCTAATGTATTAACTTGGGGAGGAAATATCACGTATGTTGCTGATTTGCAGTTTACAAAAGCAGGATTACCATTCTTTGAGTTTAAAGATGATGGAACATGGAAAGATCATAAAGTAGACGGATTTATGTATGGCATTTTTGATAAGAAATGGGAAAACGGAGGCCAGTTTGCCGGAAAAAGTTACGGGTATGCGGTTGATATTGTAATGGAACACCAATGAAACAAGTTATATGCTGGAATGTAGAATGACTTAATACTAAAGATACAGCGACATGAAAGATACTAGAATAAATAACATGTTTTGAATATATGTAAGCAAGCGAGCTTAGAGTAAGTCGGATCATAAATTCTTTGAAAGATGATTTAGCTTACATTAATTATGTAGAATAGCTGTCTTGTGATAAAGCAGCTATTCTTTTTTGTATATAGGCGTACGTAGTGAATATTCAATTGATGCTTCTTTTTCTTATAGATTATCTATATGTTTCTAAACTTATTTGATAATTGTTTCCACACGTCCGTTCTTGAAGAAAACATAAAAGGAGCTGGAGTACATCCACTGCACTTCTCCGTTTGATTCCAGAACCGTTTGCGGTTTGCCGAAAGCCAGGCGGCATTCATCCTCGGTCATACCTTTCACCGGTTTACCGATACTGATCTCGTTCCAATGGGTGATTGGTGAAAGTTGATGTGTGGCGATGAAGTCGAACATCCGGTTGAGCATTTGCGATTCCACCTGTACGAAATCATCCATTATCTCCTTGTGCGACGCTTTCTTCTCCGGTTGCAGTTTCTCCATGGCGGTGACTTTCTTCATTACAAGTACCGACGATTCTATCAGGACATCAGAGAGATAGTAGACCAGCTTGCCTTCCGCTACCCGGAAAATGGCTTTGCAATAATAGGTGTTGTTCTGCTTTGAATCTGCTTGCGAGGCGAGTACCAGGTCGCAACTGAAACTTTTGGCCGGTACGTTGGCTTCCGTTATTCCTTCACGTAGCTTCGGACAGACGTTCTCCACCGTCCACAATAGTGCGTTGGCGTAGATATGCTCATCGCTTGCCGGGCTGAAAGAAGTAAACCCGCTGACTACGTATTTGCTACCGTCGGCACTGACAGGATAAGTTTTCTTCTGTTCCGTAAACGTCTGCGCCATGGCGGGCAGTATTATCCCTATCAGTAGATAGATAATTGCAAGGAATCGTTGTTTGGTCATCATACTCCGTTGTTTTTAAGAAAAACAGCATTCACCCCTTCTCCCTGTTGAGAGAGAAAGACGTGAACGCTGGATATATGTGTAATTGAGGTTTGATTGTACTTCACTTAGAAAGCTACACCCAGACGAATCAGGACATTGCTGGTGTTACACTCCCATGTTTTGATAAAGCCGCGCTGATAAGTGAAATCCAGGTTGAAACGGTCGTACCATATACCGACACCGATATTCATGCCTGCATCCACCCGCTTCCAGTCTTCCCAGTCGCCCATGTTGACGCTTGTTTCTTCACTGTCTCCCTGATAGGATTCTTTTTCTTTAATCTTACCTACATAGTCGCAACTTACGTAAGCGCCGAGATGTGCGTCGACTGCCAGAGCATCCGTAATGTTGTATTTATATCCGAAAGTAAACGGAGAAACCTGTACGTTGTGGGCCATTAAGCTTAGGCTGTATTCGTAGTCGCTTTCGTTTTCTTCGACCTTCCAGCCGCGGGAACCGAGTCCGAACTCCATTCCCCAGTACGTACCTACACTCCCTAATGGCTTCTGGAAACCGTAAACAAAGTTGTAACCGAGTTTGCTGCCGGTGTCTTCCGCTCCGTCTCCGGTCATTTTCATGACATTCAATCCGCCACGCAGGAACCATTGTGTTTCAGAAGGCTGTTTCTGAGCGGATTTGATGCTGACACTTCTGGATGATACAATCTGTGCTTGCACGCCTGCACACAGTAAGAATGCGGCTGCCAATGATAATAGTTTTTTCATGTTGAAATTCTATTTGATTATTAATACTTGTTGTCTGTTTATTTGATAACGGTTGTTATTTGATGACGGCGGCTATCTTGTCTTTGTCGGCTGTTGTGAGAGTTTTTTCCATACGGATCCATTCGTAGTCCGAGGCTTCTGCCGTCTTCCAGTTGATAAAGGTGGCCGGATAGCCGATGACGGTCACTTTATACCCGTTCCCGTCGTCATTGGTTTTGACGTTGAATGTGGCTGCCACTATCACGTCTGCATTATGTTTTTGCGAAGACATATAGATTGCATAGCTGCGGATGTTGACCAGGTCGCCATTCATCTCCTGTTCGGCTTGTTCTCTGGTGAGCGTCCATTCGTCTTTGATGCGTCCTTTCGATTTGTCTATCTGCAACTCCACGGTTAGCGGCTTTACATAAGCGTTTGAGGTGACATCCAGCAGACGTGCCTGTGTTTCCTGCATTCTTACATTTGTTTTCTGTGCGTACGCTCCGATTGCACCGATAAAGGTGAGGAAAATAACTAAAATCAGTTTTTTCGTTTTCATATCCCTTTGTGATTATATGTTAATATGTTTGCAAAGGTATGCGAAAGGACTATACCAGCAGGAGAAAACATAGTTCCAAGGAGGATACGGAATTGTATCCTATTTGGATACACCGGAGGAGCTGCCCGTACTGATGCTGTCGGATAAATCGTGGAAGAAGTCGTGGTTGAGGATGCAGGAGATGCGCCAGAGCAGGTGGATGTCGATATTCTCTTTCCGGAAGATCTTGTAGACGTTGGGACGTGTGCAGCATAGCTGACTGGCGAACCAGGTAACAGTACGTCCTTGTTCGTGAAGCGTGCGTTCGATAAGTTGTCCCGCATGAATCATGTCATTCTGCAAGTGTGCGTCCCCCGGATTCCCGTTGGAGGAACGGATTATTGTAATACCGGCGAGAATATATAAAAGAGGCGTGGGAATCTCACCTTCGTCCGTTCCGTGTTTCAAGGCCTTCGCAATGCCATATCATCAAGAACGAACAACGCAGAAAGCCCACGCCGATATGTACAACACCCGTAACCTCCCTTTGTTTCGGCAAAGAGAGGCACGGATGTATATAAATACACATCAGGAGGACGTCTTTGTTGCTATTCATCTTTCTGGTGATATGAAAAAAACTGCGAAGTTTTGAAACACGAAAGACAAACGCTTGTAAACGTCTTCTCTATATAAACAGCTCTCCCCACTAACCACCCGAAGGCTTTCTGCGGAAGAGTCCGCTGCAAATTTATGAAAAATAATGAGGCGGGAGAACAATATGGTTGCTAAATTTTGCTTATTCAGACCGTGCGGCGTGTTTTCAGAACTTCGGTTACTTACTTTTTCGCGGACCGGATGTTTCGCATGAGTCCCTGATACTTGGCCCTTTTCACTGCGCTGCCCTTGAACAGTGTCCTGTATTGTTCTTCCGAGAGGCGGTGCCAGTCTTCCTTCCGCATGGTCAGCAGGGAGGCGGAAGGGGAGAATTCTATTGTCCGTGAAGGAGTCGCGAAGCGGTTCCATGGACAGGCACGTTGACATTCGTCGCAGCCGTAGATCATTTTGCCCATTTTTTGCCCCGTATCGGGCGGAAGTTCTCCACGGTATTCAATGGTCAGATAAGAGAGACATTTGGCGGAATTGAGCCTGAAAGGCGCTTCTAACGCTTTTGTAGGACAAGCGTTGAGGCAACGGGTACATGAACCGCAACGGTTTTCCTGCGGACTGTCATAGCGGTCGGCAGGAAAGTCAATAATTAATTCTCCCAAAAAGAAGCAAGAACCCGCTTGCGGAATGATAAGCTGGGTGTTTTTCCCTATCCAGCCGAGTCCGGCACGCCATGCCCAATAGCGTTCGAGTACGGGGGCGGTGTCGCAGAAGGCGCGTCCGCCGGCAGAATAGTTGTTTTGGATAAACTCAAGCAACGTCTTGAGCTTTGCCTTCATGACATCGTGATAATCTTTGCCGTAGGCATACCACGCTATCTGGTATTCATTCTCCGGCAGCTTCGTTTCGGGATAATAGTTCAGGGCAACACTGATAACGGTGCGTGCCCCTTCTACTAAGAGCCGCGGGTCGAGGCGCTTGTCCTCATAATTCTGCATATAAGCCATTTCCCCCTGGCAACCGTCTGCAAGCCATTGGCGGAAAGTATCAGCAACCTTTTCACTGACAGCTTCGGCAGGCGCTGCTCCACAGGCTGAAAAGCCGAGGCGCAGGGCTTCGGCTTTGATTATTTCAGTGGGGAGGAGTGCTTCCATTTTTATAGCTGATATAACGTATGTTTTAGCTGATATGACGTATTCTGTATAGCTCGCGTAACGTTATAACACTTTAAACTCATATCCTTCCGCTTTCAGAAACTCGATAGAGCGGGGGAGGGCATATTGCAGATTCCCGTTGTTCCATGATTTCAGGGAGTCGTGGAAGGTGATGATAGAGCCGTTGCGTGCGTAACGTTTCACGTTGTTGAGTACCTGTTCCGGGCGCATCCGCTTACTGTAATCGCGGGTCACGAGGTCCCACATGATGATCCGGTAATGATAGCGGAGGGTATAGTATTGTCGGAAACCCATGTGGCCGTGTGGCGGGCGGAACAGGTCGGAATGTATGATTTCATCTACTTTTTGGGCATTTGCCAGATAGTCGGGGTTGGAGTATTCGAATCCACGGATGTGGTTGAAAGTGTGGTTGCCGATGCGGTGACCGTGTTCTACCACCATCCGGTATTCGTCCGGGTGTTTCTTTATATTGTCGCCTACCATGAAGAAGGTAGCTTTAATATTGTGTTTTTCCAGCAGTTCCAGTACCCAGGGAGTAACTTCGGGGATAGGTCCGTCATCAAAAGTCAGGTAGACGGCCCGTTCGTTCGGGTCCATTCGGAAAATGGCTTGCGGATACAACGCCCGGAAAAACCACGGTGGTTGTTCTATAAACATGAGAGTTTGTACTTTTTTGAAATAATAAGTAACAAGTAATAAGCAATGGGCTGCGTTGTAAACCGCATGGATGATATCGCTTAATACTTGTTACTTATTGCTTAATTTATTTCCCTTTCATTCTCGTCACATACTCGTTGTATAGTTGGTCGAGCTGTTCGGAGTAGTGTTTTGCAAGTTCTTCTGATTTGTATTTCTCCATTAGGCGTACTTCCGCGTCAAGCAATCCTGCATTGTACATGAAGTTTTCGCTGGCAATGGAGAGTTGGTAGTCGGTCAGACTCAGATACCAGACCATGTATTCGAGCGACTTGTTGGCAAGTTCGTCGATAATCTTGTTCGCTTTCTCTGTCTGTCCCAACTGATAGTAGGCTTCTGCCATTTGGAAAGCCCCGTTGGCCCAGTCGTACGGTACGTTGGACGATGGAATCATCTTCTCGGCATAGTCGAGGGCGGCAAGCGCCTTGTCTTTTTTGCCTTCCTTGATGAGTTGTCCCACCAGTTGCGTGAAGATGCGGCGGTGTGTGTAGCACATACGCATCACGTTCTCGTCGATGTAGATTCCCGGCTTGTCGATACCGCCGAACTTGAACTTGTTCATCAGGTTGTCGTACATCTTTTCACTGTCGATTTTGCTGTTCAGTTTGTCCGTCTCGAACGGAGTGAAGCGGTAGGCAAGACCTTCCTGAACGAAATGGTTATCCATGCCGAGGTGGTTTTCGCTGCCTACGGTTATTGCCATATAGATCGGGCGTTCCCAGTTGGCGTTGGCCAGCATTTCGAGCATCATCAGTTCGCTCTTGTAAAGCGCGCGTTTCGGGTTGCCGTTGGCGTCTTTCAGCGAGATAGTCATATATTCGGGGATAGAGTCACCCAAGGCTTCCGGTATCTTCATGCCGGAACGGCGCACGGCTTCCGCATCCACTTTCATCACGATACTGTCCGTCGGGATCAGAGGAAGTTCGATTCCCTGTCCGCTTTTCTTGAGCAGCTCCTTCAGTTGGTCGTTCTTGCCGAGCATCCAGCGGTTGATAATCTCCTTCAGTTCATACGGGTTCTCTCCGAAGATAGAGTGGACGAGAGACAATACGGTGGTGTCTCCCTGTGCTGCCAGTTCTTCGGCCTGCTTGAAGTAGTTGTCGATGAGTTTCTTCATTTCCGGGCGGATAGAGATATACTCGTTCTGTCCTTCCACGTATTGGACGCGGTCCCATGTGATAGGGAGAGAGGGCGAATCGTATGCCGGACGCTTCATCTGGTCGATGTACCAGTCGGTCTGCAAGTAACTCAGGTTACAAGTGCGGGCGTCGGTACGGAAGCCTTCCGTTTCCTGGTTGTACCACAGAGGGAAGGTATCGTTATCACCGTTGGTGTAGATAATCGGGTTTCCTGATTCCTGCAGGGTCATCAGATAGTTCTGGCCGAAGTCGCGGGCTACGAAGCGGCCGCTACGGTCGTGGTCGTCCCACGTCTGTCCTGCCATTTGAATGGGGACAAACAGGCAGAGAACGGAAGCCAGAGCAGCGGCAGGAAGTTCCTGCATCTTGCAGTACTCCCGCAATAGCCGGATAACACCTGCCACACCCATACCTACCCAGATGGCAAAGGCATAGAATGAACCGGCGTATGCATAATCTCGTTCACGAGGCTGTGCAGGCGTCTGGTTGAGGTAGAGCACAATGGCGATACCCGTCATGAAGAACAGGAAGAATACTACCCAGAACTGCTGGATACCACGCTGACTGTGGTAGGCTTGCCAGAAAAGCCCGATCAGTCCGAGCAGCAACGGCAGGCAGTAGAATACATTGTGTCCTTTGTTATTCTTGAGGTCCTGCGGCAGGAATTCCTGATTGCCTACGAGCAGGTTATCGATGAACGGAATACCGGTAATCCAGTTGCCGTGTTCTATTTCTCCGCTACCCTGAATGTCGTTCTGGCGTCCGGCGAAGTTCCACATGAAGTAACGCCAGTACATGAAGTTCAACTGGTAGGAGAAGAAGAACTTGATGTTCTCCCATTGGGTAGGCATATTCACCATGACCATTTCTCCACATTGGTCGTAAGGTACGTCATGTCCCTTGATGTCAACCCATTGCTTGTAGAGCGGGGCGTGCGAGGAACTGTACATACGCGGGAAAAGCATATTCTGTGCGTATTCATACTCGATACGTCCGGGGAGTTCGATATAAGAGTCTTTTTCGTCCGGCGAAGTCTTTTCCTTGCGGACATACTTGCTGCCTGTTTCCGACTGGCGGGGAATGCAATAACCGTCTTTTACGTCGAGTGCCACTTTGGAGGAGAAAGCAGGGCCGTAGAACAACGGGCGTGTGCCATATTGCTCACGACCGAGGTATTCGCCCAGCGTGAAGATATCTTCCGGTGAGTTCTGGTCCATGGGCGTGTTGGCGGTAGAGCGGATAACGATCAGTGCATAAGACGAATAGCCGATAACGATCATCATCGTGCACAGCAATGTCGTGTTCAGCGTGCGCGCCGAAATACGCCATTTCTCTTTCATCTTTTCCTGCATCTGCGGGGCAAGATAGATAGCCAATACGCCGATTACGAGGATACCGATGAGGATACTGCTGGCTCCATGTCCGTAGAACGGGATACCGAGCAGGGCAATCGTCAGGATAAAGGAGACAGCCATGCGCGCCTTGCTCTTTTGCGTGTAACTTTCGTAAACACCCCAGATCAGCGCTGCTGCAAGCAGGATGATATAGACCACTACTCCGGTGTTGAACGGCATTCCCAATCCGTTGACAAACAACAGTTCGAACCAGCCGCCTACTTTCACGATACCCGGCACAATGCCGTAGAGCACGGCTGCCACGAGCACCATGGAACCGAAAAGGGCAAGCAATGAACCTTTTGCGGTGGCATTCGGAGTTTTCTTATAATAGTAAACCAGCACGATAGCGGGCAAACAAAGCAAGTTGAGCAAGTGTACGCCGATACTCAAACCGGTCAGGTAGGCGATGAGGATAATCCAACGGTCGCTGTGAGGCTGGTCGGCTACGTCTTCCCACTTCAGTATCAGCCAGAAAACAACGGCGGTGAACAGGGAGGAGAAAGCGTATACTTCGCCTTCTACGGCCGAGAACCAGAATGTGTCACTGAATGTATAAACCAGTGCACCGACCAATCCGCTACCCATAATGGTGACAAGCTGGCCTTTGGTAATATTGTTTTCATCGGTGATAATCAGTTTGCGAACCAGGTGGGTGATGCTCCAGAAAAGGAACAGGATACAGGCACCGCTCATCAGGGCACTCATATAATTCACCATTTTTGCCACGGTGGTCACATCGGAGGCAAACTGGGTGAACAGGTTCGCCATTAGCATGAAGAAAGGTGCGCCGGGCGGGTGACCGACTTCCAGTTTATAGCCGGTAGTAATGAACTCGGGACAATCCCAGAAACTGGCTGTCGGTTCTATTGTCATGCAATAGACCGTGGCAGCGATAATGAAAGTAAGCCAACCGACGAGGTTGTTTACGGTTTTGTACTGTTTCATTAAAACGATAGTTGTTTATTCATTAACATGTTAAGTGGGCGCAAAGATAATGATTTACATGTATAAAGAAGTGGAAAGGGGGGAATAATTATAAGATTTTAGGAAGAAGCCTATGCAGAATGTCCGTCGATATGCTTTGTTTGCGGAGTGTGCAGGTTGAATAAAGGTGATAAGGCAGGCACTCGTTTATGTTTTTTCTATTGCTTTTTGGCTGTTTCACAATTGTGAGACGAGCGTCTCATGGTTGTGAGACGCACGTCTCTCATATGTGAGGAACTCGTCTCACAACTGTGAAACGATTGAGACTCTTATTCGTTTTTCTCTTTCCTCTAATGATGATGGTGATGTTCTCCCAGTACGCGGTGTGGCAATGTGCCGTGCCCTAATAATTCGATAGGGCAGTTGAAGTTACGTTCCAGCCACTCTGTCGTGACTTCCGTATCCGGATGATAATCCAGTGTTTCGTTGACACAGGCGATGGACTTGACCTGTTGCAGTACCGTACCGATGTCGTGGCTCACAAGGATAATGGCGCATTCTTTGTTTATTTCTGCCAAAAGCTCGTATAGGCGGGCTTCGAAACGTTTGTCTATGTAAGTACTCGGTTCGTCGAGGATAACGACCGACGGGTCACTGACAATGGCACGCCCCAATAAAGCACGTTGTAATTGTCCGCCACTGAGTTGTCCGATTGCACGGCTTTCCAAGCCTTCCAGTCCCATACGGGCGATGGTTGAACGAACTTTCTCGCGTTGCCCGTCTGTAAATCTACTGATGAGTGACTTTTTGGAACTGAGTCCGGATAATATTACCTCTTCAACGGAAATGGGAAATTTACGGTCGATCGTATTGTATTGCGGGAGGTAGCCCATAGTCGAAATATTGTATGTGATCTTTCCGGCTGTAGGTTTTAATAACCCTAAGATGCATTTGATAAGAGTTGTTTTTCCTCCTCCGTTGGGGCCGATAATGCCTAAGAAATCATTTTCATAGACAGTAAGGTCGATATCGTGCAGCACGGTGCGTCCGTCATATCCGGCGGAGAGTCCGTGCACTTCTATTATCGGTTGTGTCGTCATCGGATCGTTTATTGTTTATCGTTGTTTGCCAATTCCCGGGCAACTGCCTGCATTTCTGCTTCCCAGTCGTAACTGAGAGGATGGATAGGGACGATTCTTGTCCGGGTCTCTTTAGCTATGATTTCTGCATTACGATGATCAAACTCGGGTTGGATGAAAATAACACGGACATCTGCCTGGCGGCAAATATCTACCAACTCTTTCAAATGGGCAGGGGAGGGCTCTTTGCCGCCCTCTTCGATGCTGATTTGTTGCAGTTCGTAATCGCGGGCGAAATAGGAAAGGGCCGGATGATAAATCATAAATGTCCGGGTAGCGCCGGGTTCTTTCAAGGTTTCCCGGATAATGCTGTCTGTATGCATGATACGCTGGCTCAGACTGTCGTATCGGGCCAGATAATAGGCTTCGTTCTCTTTATCCAGCTGACAGAGCGCTTTGTACGTATTACGCGCGATGATGAGGGCGTTGCCGGTCGAATTCCAGATATGTGGCTCCACGCCTCCGGCATGGCGATGGTCTCCGTGAATCTCTTCTTCTTCAAAAATGAGGTCTACATCTTTCGACGTATCGAATACTTGGATGTGGGGGGTATTGTCTGTGAGACGATCCATCCAGACTTGTTCGAAGCCAATATAGCCGATGCGGAAATAGGCTTTGCTGTCTCCAAGTGAAACGAGCTGTTGGGGCGTCGGATCGTAGGTTTCCGGACTACTGCCTTTGGGTACGATGCTGATGACATCGAATTTATCTCCGGCAATGGCTTCGGTGAAATAACGTTGCGGCTCGATGGTGACGGCAATAACCGGCTTCTCGTTATTTTGTTTTGACTTTCCTGTATTGCACGATGTCAGGCAGATGATCATCAGGAGAAGAGCGAAGATATGTCTCATATATATTGTTTCTTTTTAGATGGTTGTTTTTTCCTCCGGCGGACAGTTTTTCCGGGCTCTGAGTATTTCTCGTTTTCCTCCCGGGGGACCGGGGAGACGCTCCACTGTAAAGCCTGCTGCCTGTAACATGCGGCGTACTATCCCTTTCGCACAATAAGTGGTGAGTATGCCTTTCGGATTCATTATAACATATAGCCGGTTGAATAGTTCTTGCGACCACATCTCCGGTTGTTTCTCGGGTGCAAAAGCATCAAAATAGATAATATCCCAATGTGTTGCCGTGCCGATCCCCCGGTTACTGTCAGGTATCACCGTGTTTTCAGCAGATAGGTTGCCACATGGGCACATGAATACATTATTTACATCCGCTTGTACTTTTCTTAACGTAAAGTGGGGCGTTATTATTGCATCCTCACCCCAGGGAATCATATGTAATGTTTTGAACAACGGGTTGTTACTATATCCCAACGGTTCTACTATATCCCAGGGAAGCGGGTAGAGTTCGATACCGGTATAGTGTACTTTCCGAAGGGATCTTTCTGCTGTTTCAAGTGTAAGCAGAGCGTTAAATCCCGTTCCGAAACCTATTTCGAGAATATGTGGCTCTACGGCTTCGGAGGCATTCAATCCCATGTCGATGAAAATATGTTGAGACTCGGTTCTGGCGCCTTTCACAGAATGATAATGTTCGTTCAACTCCGGAACGAAAAGAGTGGCGCTGCCATCGGCAGTCAGTTCAATGATTCGTTTCATACCATTAAGTCGATCAGCCCCCTCGCTGCAAGGATTACTAATATATAACGCAGCATTTTTCCGGCCAGCATAGAGATGGAAACTACCCATATATTACTTCGCAGAAATCCCAGTGCAACGGCTATTACGCTTCCGATAATGGGAAGAAAGGCGAAGAAGGCCATGAAGCCGCTTCGGCCGTTGAGGTAGGCTTGCATACGTTCTACCTTTTCCCGTTTCATGTGGAAGTATTTTTCAAGCCAATCCATACGGCCCATGCGCCCCATTGCATAGCAGGTCAGGCTACCTAAAAGGTTGCCTGCCGAAGCTGATAACAGGCAGATAACAGGACTCAAACCTGTACTGGGCAGAACCAATGCTGCCAACACCGCTTCCGAGCTGAAAGGAACAACGCTCCCGGCCAGTACGGCAGAAAGAAACATGCCTAAGTAACCCCATTCAATAAGAAAATTTATAAAAGCGTCCATACATTGAAACAGAATAAGAGAATTAATCCGGTCACGGAACCGATAAAGAATAGATTAGCGGCTTTACTGTTGGTTAAAACAAACAAATGTCCCACAAGAATACTGACTCCTATCAGAAGTAACGATAGGAGGTCCATGCAGTGGGCCGGTTGCAGGAATATGAACAGGAATATGCAGAAATTTATGAAAATCAGGAAATGCAGATAAGAACGGGTACGTATCTTGTCTTCGAATCCACTGACAATGCAATGCGCTGCGCTGACTATGAACAGGATGAATAGATAACCGAGCGTAACGAGCTCCCACAGTTGAAGGTCCTTGCCGGGATTGACCGGTTGGAAATGAACCAGCTCGACGAATGGTTGGTAGAACAGCTCCATCTGGCCGTAGAAGAACGCATGGCCGAACAAAAACCAATAGGAAACACTCAGCCCTATCAATGCGGCACAAAAACTACGGGCTGTGAGTGATTGGAAGTAATAAGCTCCTATCAGCCAAAGGGGAATGAAATATAATAATTGTGGAAACAGCAGGCTTCCCGCTCCTATGAAAACGAAAGAATGGAATATATAACTCACCGGACGGGGGTGCTGATAACTTTTAAATAAGAAAAACAGAGAGATAAGGAAGGCTACGGCGGCTATGTCTCCTGCATACAACAGGTGCATGCCCGGACAGATGGTTACCAATAAAAAATAAATGGAGGTCTGTACCGAAGCCCGCATACGGATAATGGCGAATGTATTGTTGAGCTCGATCAGAAAATATCCGATGGCGGCGTATAGTATAAAGCTGATGATCCTGTCGGCCCAGGCAGGGAGATAAAGTGTGCAGACCGACTGCCACAACGCATATCCGGCTTCTTTTTCCGAACTCATTGCAGGCAGCAGGATGGAAGTGCCTATCCAGCAGACGGTGCAAATAAGGACAACAGCGGGCAGTGTGAATCTGCCTGCTGTTATCCGGCCTTGTAGTCTTCTATTTCTCATTATAAATCAAATCCGATATCGTGGCGGAGGTTTTTCTTTTCAAATTGTATCATCTCGGCCACTTGATAGCTCTTTGCGAGTGCCTCTTCTTTGGAATTTCCATATGAACTGATGGCAATGACACGTCCTCCGTTGGTTACGATTTGACCCTCTTTTAAGGCCGTGCCGGCATGAAAGAGAATACTTTCCGTATCTTTGGCCTGTTCGATGCCGCTGATAGGAAATCCTTTCTGGTAAGTTTCCGGATAGCCGCCGCTTACCAGCATGACACATGCTGCCGTGCGAGGATCGATCTCAAGCGTTTTTGTATCTAAGTTTTTCTGGGCTACTCCCTCGAAAAGCTCTACGAGATCGCTCTTGACGCGAAGCATTACGCTTTCTGTTTCCGGGTCGCCCATGCGGACGTTGTATTCGATCACCATCGGCTCTCCTTTTACGTTGATCAGCCCCAGGAAGATAAAGCCTTTATAAAGAATGCCCTCTGTCTTTAGTCCGTTGACGGTAGGTTCGATGATCCGTGTGCGGACTTTTTCCATAAACTCTTCATTGGCAAAGGGAACCGGAGTAACGCTGCCCATACCTCCCGTGTTGAGACCTTGGTCGCCTTCACCGATACGCTTGTAGTCTTTGGCTACAGGAAGTACTTTATAGTGTTCGCTATCCGTCAATACGAATACGCTGCACTCGATTCCACTGAGAAACTCTTCGATAACCACTGTTGCCGATGCGTCTCCGAACATACCGCTAAGCATCTCTTTCAGCTCTTTTTTTGCTTCATCCAGAGTCGGAAGTATCAATACTCCTTTTCCGGCACAAAGTCCGTCGGCTTTCAATACATAGGGTGCTTCCAGGCTTTCCAGAAAGGCGAATCCTTCTTCCAATGTATCGGCTGTGATACTCTTGTACCGTGCAGTCGGAATGTGATGGCGTTGCATAAATTCTTTGGCAAATTCCTTGCTGCCTTCCAAACGGGCACCTTCGGCAGTAGGGCCGATGATGGAGATATGCTTTGTTTCAGCGTTGTTTTGGAAGTAGTCGTAAATACCTTCTACCAACGGATCTTCGGGGCCGACTACGATCATATCGATTTTCTCTTTAAGAGCAAATGCTTTCAGTGCATCGAAATCTGTAGCTTTGATGTTTACGTTCTCACCGACCGAAGAGGTTCCGGCATTACCGGGAGCGATGTATAACTTTTCCACTTTGGGGCTTTGGGCTATTTTCCATGCTAAGGCATGTTCACGGCCGCCCGAACCTAAGAGTAACAGTTTCATATTGATAATTGGGTTAATATGCCGATATACCAATGTGCGCGTCCGGCACCGGATATGTGGCATTTGTTCTTACTTATAATTTATTTATCGCATCTTTAAAACAGGCACCTGTTTACAGGTTATCTTCAAAATAGCGGGTTATCTTTTCGTGTAAATGTACGCGGTCGCGTCCCATTACATTGTGCTTATGTCCCGGGTAAATGAAGAGATCCGGATAAGTACGGGCGTCTACGCAGGCTTTCATGAATGAAAGTGTATGCTGGGGCACACAGGTATCATCGTGGTCATCATGGATGATGAGCAGATGCCCTTTCAGGTTACCGGCCAGATTTTTCAGATTACACTGTTCATAGCCTTCGGGATTGCTTTGAGGAGTATCCATATACCGTTCTCCGTACATTATTTCATAATAACTCCAGTCGATAACAGGACCACCGGCTACACCTACTTTGAAAATCTCCGGATAGCGGAGTAGCAGTGCAGTAGTCATGTGGCCGCCGAAGCTCCATCCATGCACGCCGATCCGGTTTTTATCTACATAAGGCAAGCTTTGTAGAAATTCGGCGCCTTTTACCTGGTCTTTTCCTTCTTCGATACCTAATTGGCGGAAGGTAACATTTTCAAATTCCAGTCCACGATTGGAGCTGCCGCGATTATCCAGACAGAACATGACGTATCCTTTATTGGCCATGTAAATATCCCATCCGCGAGCACCGTTTTGCCAGCCTCCTGTGACCATTTGAGCATGGGGACCTCCGTAGACATATACAATGGCGGGATATTTTTTGTTCGGATCCATATCAGCAGGTCTGATAAGGCGGTAATACAAATCGGTTACACCGTCTGCGGCTTTGATCGTACCGGTTTCGATAACCGGCATTTTGTAGCCGTCGAACGGATTGGCTGCTGTGAGCAAGTTGATGTTCTTTCCCGTTTGGGTATCGATGATGTCAATTTTTCTGGGAATGGTGGGAGTAGAGTAACTGTCAATTACATAACGTCCTGATTGACTGGCTGTAGCATTGTGTACTCCTTTGGTGTCTGTATGCATACTGAAAGGCAGACTGCGTTTTCCTGTTTTTACATTTACGGAGAAGTTATCCCGTCCTGTGGCATCGTTGACGCTGAAAAGAATATCTTTCTTTTTTTCATTGAAGCCCAAGATACTGTTCACCAGCCATTGCCCTTCGGTCAGTTGCTTAATCAGCTTGCCGGTGATGTCATACAGATATAAATGATTGAAACCATTGCGTTGGCTTTGGTAGATGAACTTAGTAGAATCCCAAGGTAAGAAAACGATGGGTTGCTGAGGTTCTACATATTTGGGATGGGTCTCTTCGAGGAGAGTAGCGGCCAGTTCTCCGGTTTCTACATCATATCGGCACAATTTTGCATGGTTCTGATCGCGGTTTAATTCTATCAGATAGAGACTTTTTCCGTCCGGTGACCAACTGATATTGGTAAAATAACGGTCGGTAGGGTCTCCGGTCTTTAAATAGTGCGTCTTGCCGGTAGCCGGATTGTAGATACCTATCATGACCTGATGGCTGGTCATTCCCGCCATTGGGTAACGGATGTTGTTTACTTCTCCTATACGGGCGGTTATATCTACCAGTGGATATTGGGTCACCATACTTTCGTCCATACGGTAAAATGCCAGCAGATCGCCTTTGGGATTCCAGAATGTGCCTTTGTAGATGCCGAATTCGTTTCGGTGTACGGATTGACCGCAAACAATGCCTTCGGGCTCATCGGTAACAGGATTCTCGTTTACGTACAGATTGTTCCCGACCGTATAGGCTACGTTTCCGGTAGCGGTACAATAATCTTGATTGGAAGCACCTTTTGCTAATGTAACGGTAGAAACGATCCGGTTGTTCTTGAAGTCATAAACGACATATTTGCCGGGTAGTTCGATCAGCATTTCTTCTTTATCTGCCCAGGGGAAACTTGTGGAATAGAAATGAGGCAGTTTTCCTGTCCGCTCCTTTTCCAGCACTTTGTTTACGGTTTCCCGTATGGCGATGACCTTCTCTTTTCCTGTTTTGGGATCGATAACGAATAGAGTATCTATACTTGGTTTGATACATTCATCCCCCCACCATTGTAACCCGTAAAGATTTTCGGCATAACGGTAGGTCTCGCCGCCGGGAATCAGATCTTCCAGTGTCGGCGTTTTTAATTCTTGCGACATGATATTTGTGATAAATAGGCTATAGATCAATCCTATCAGTAGATAACCTTTTTTATTCATCATTTTCTTATTTATCCTCTTGGTTTTTGAATCCTTGTATCTTGACTCTGTTCAAAGGAGCCGTTTTAGATTGAATGATGGCACTGACTTTGGCAAAGGCTGTGAACAGCTCTTCGAACTGTTTTTCATAGCTTTCCCGATCGGAGGATATATCTTCTTCGAGATATTCCACACGTTTTCTTAATTCGTCCAGTTCTTGCTTGGGGATGTTCGAAAGCAAATATTGGCGCATGTGGACAAAGGCACGCATAATGTTTATGTTGACTTCGATGGCTTGCGGGCTTCTGAGAATTCCTGACAGCATGGCAACTCCTTGTTCCGTAAATGCAAAAGAAGGAACTGAACTATGTTTAAGGGAATCAGGTAACCGGCCGCAATTTGCGACCAGTTCCGACCATTCTTTTTTAGAGAGCTCGAACATAAAATCAGAAGGAAAGCGTTCGCTGTTGCGGCGAACTTGTTCTTTGAGGCGTTTGGTCTCTACGCCGTACATTTCTGCCAGATCAAAGTCCAGCATTACTTTCTGTCTTCTGATTTCATAGATCTTATTTTCTATGATAGCTAATTCATCCATCATTGCTACTTTTCAGCCTTCGGCTTCTAATTTTTTTTGAATTCTCTCGGCTTTCTGTCGCCATTATTGAAGCTTTGTCCTTCTCTTGGCTTTCTGTCTCCGGAGAAACTGCGGCCTCCTTCTTCACGGCGTGGACGGAATTCTTTTTTCTCTCTCGGTGTTTTTTCTCCGTTCTCTTCGCCGCTTTCCTGGCTCTTGAATTCCTTGTATTTACCGTCGAATATTTCGTATTTACGGAACTCGCATTCCAGTGCTCCGTTGAAAAGTGGAGTCTTTTGACTGGGCTTTAACCCTATCTGGTCGAAACATTCTTCACGATACGAGAGTATCCATGCATCATTGCCCACAAACGCATGCTTTAATCGTTCGCCGATCATGCTGTACAGTCCTAAAAGGTCATTGGTGGATATACGTTCACCATAAGGCGGGTTCGTGATGATAATTGATTTCTCGGCCGGTTGTTCGAATTGCTGAAACGGTTGCAGTTTCAAGACGATGTCTTTTGATACACCGGCAGCCTTGATGTTGTGCATGGCAATTTCATTGGCTTTCGGATTGTTGTCATAACCGTATATTTTATGTACGAATTCCCGTTCCTGCGTATCGTCGTTGTAGATATTGTCAAACAGTTCCTGATCGAAGTCTACCCATTTTTCAAAAGCGAACTCCTTGCGGAATACGCCCGGTGCGATATTACGGGCTATCAATGCAGCCTCGATGGGGATTGTTCCCGATCCGCACATCGGATCGATGAGATCGCATTCGCCCTTCCATCCGGTCATTAAAATCATACCGGCAGCCAATACTTCGTTTAGCGGTGCTTCAACAGCTTCTTGGCGGTAACCGCGTCGGTGTAGGGATTCGCCGGATGAATCGAGTGAGAGGGTACAGGTCGTTTGTGCGATATGGATATTTAATAGTACATCCGGCTTGTTGATGCGCACGGATGGACGTTTGCCGTTCAATTCGCGGAAATAGTCAACGATAGCGTCTTTCACTTTATAAGAGACGAATTTGGAATGACGGAATTCTTCACTGAATACAACGGCATCTACGGCGAAGGTCTTGTTTACATCCAATATATTTTCCCAATCGATGGCTTTGATTTGATCATAAACTTCATCGGCATCCTTGGCTTTAAAATTCTTGATGGGCTTCAGAATGCGGATGGCGGTGCGCAGGCAAAAGTTCGCTTTGTACATCATCTCTTTGTCTCCGGTGAATGAAACCATTCTTCGACCTATCTGTACGTCATTGGCTCCTAATGCCGTCAACTCCTCTGCCAGTATCTCTTCCAATCCCTGGAAGGTTTTGGCAATCATTTCAAATTGTTCGCTCATAATGAATAATGTGCCAATATGCCAATGGGGTAATGTGCCGATTGGCTGGCGCGTTAATTTGTTAATTATTCAAGTTATTAATTTCTTATTCTCTTAATCGGTACATGGGCATACTTGCACATTGTTTCCTTTATTTTTTGGCTTTGGTCTGGACGATTTTCGCTCCTGCAGGTACGTCTTCCGTCACCCAGATGTTACCGCCTACTGTCGCATTTTTACCAATAGTAATACGCCCTAAGATAGTTGCGTTGGAATAGACGATCACATTGTCTTCCAGTATCGGATGGCGGGGAATGCCTTTGATCGGCTTGCCGTCGGCATCCAACGGGAAACTTTTGGCACCTAACGTAACCCCTTGGTATAGTTTCACGTTCTGTCCGATGATACTGGTGGCTCCGATTACCACACCGGTCCCGTGGTCTATGGTAAAATAGCTTCCGATCTGAGCGCCCGGATGGATGTCTATACCCGTTTCACTGTGTGCCATTTCCGTAATGATACGGGGGATGAGCGGCACACCTAATTCCAATAATTCGTGGGCAATGCGATAATTGCTGATGGCTCTGATGGCCGGATAACAGAAAATCACTTCACCGAAGCTTTGAGCCGCAGGGTCGCCATTGTAAGCTGCCTCCACATCCGTGGCCAAAATACGACGCATATGTGGTAACTTACTGATAAACTTTGCGGCAAGACGGGCAGCTTCTTCGCGTTGTGATTCGTTGCAAGTACCGCATTCTTCGTTTTTTCCGAAACACAATCCTGCCAGAATCTGTTCTGACAACAGACCGAATAATTTTTCAATGTTAACTCCGATGTGATAATTGATTGTCCGGCTGTTGATCGTGGAATTACCGAAATACCCGGGAAAGAGAATGGAACGTGACAACTCAATAATTTCGCACAATACCCGTGCAGAGGGCAAGGGTTCGCCGTCTTTGTGTTGATGAAACAGTCCTTTATATGATTCGCTTTCCGAAAGCTCATCGACTGCCTGTGTCAGAATGTGAGTGAAGTTTAATGGACTCATTAGATTCCTGTATTCTATAATATTGGCTACAAAGATAAGTAATTTTGCTTATAATTTCTATCAGAATATATATATCATTCGGAAAAAGAATGTATTTTTGTTGCAACATTCTATAGATAAGGAGATGGTAGATAGATATATTCGGGGAGTTATTGTATTCATCTGTTCATTATTGTTTGTGTGTGGATGTGACAAGCATGTAGGCATATCAGAAACGGGTGGCGAAGATGATATTGTGACTTTATTGGAAAGAAAAGCCATGGATTCTCTGTTCACGAATAATGCTTATTCCCGTTCTTTATTGCGTAAGAATATGTCACAGGCTGCGGATAGCTTGGTTTATTACCGATTGATGAATGTCTATTCTAAGGCCTGTTTTGCTGCTTCTCAGTTTGATTCGGTTGTGTATTACAGCCGGATAATTCTTCATTTTTGTCAGAAATCTTCTGATTCTCCGCAAATACACGATCTCTTTTCTGCCACTTACAATATGATGGGAAATGTATGGGGGAGATGGAATCTTCCGGATTCTGCCGTTGTGTATTACCAGAAAGCTTATGAACATCGCAAGCAGGGTAATGAATTGTCTTATTTGCCTGATATTTGCATAAATCTGGCCGACGGTAATGTTCATAAAAGCGATTATACCGACGCGGCTTATTATTATCGGCGTGCGTTGTTCCTTTGTGATTCATTAGGCTTGCCCGACCGCAATAAATTTCCTATTTATTATGGTTTGGGACAGACGTATATGGAATTGCGTGATTTCGATCTTTCTAATCATTATTATGAGATGGCCGGCCGTTACTTTTCGCAGATGAGTGTTCCTGAGAAGTTTACTTATCTCAATAATCGTGGTAACCATTTTTATTATAAGAAAGATTACCGGGAAGCTTCTTGCTACATGGAGCGTGCTTTAGCTGTTGTAGCTCCTTATTCTCAGATGATTTATGAACAGAATCTGTGTAAAGCCAATCTGGGTGAGTTGTATGTATTGACTGATAAGTTGGATTCCGCTCAACTATATCTGAATGACAGTTATCGTTTCTTTTCCGGTATGAATAATCGTTCGGCGATGTATTATATTGAAACTCAGATGATAGAACTTGCACTTCGCAAGGGTGATGTGTCACTTGCCAGTCGGATGATTGCGCGTACTGTTCCTGACGGGCATGTCGATGCCAATATGATTAATATCCGTAATCAGTATTTGCAGCACTATTTTGAGCAGACAGGTGATTATCGGCGTGCTTATGAATATTTGAGACGTGATCAGGAGTTGAATGATTCTATCCGGAACGAGCAGATACGTACTCGTGTTGCGGAGTTAGACATGCGATATAGTCAGGACACGATTGTAATGCGGCGCGAACTTTTGATTGAAAAACAGTCGGGAGAGATGAAAGTCTTGCGGCTTACATCGTACATTTGGGCTATTGCCTGTGTTGGCTCTATCGCTGTATTATTTTTTCTTTATCGTTTGATGAAAAAGAAACGTGCTTTTTTGCAGGAACGTCTTCTTAACCAGATAAGCCGCCTTCGTATGGAGAATATCCGTAATCATGTTTCACCTCATTTTACTTTTAATGTGCTGAATCGTGAGATTAGCCGTTTTAAAGGGACTGACAGAGAACGTTCGGGATTGGTTGATTTGGTGAAACTGTTGCGTAAGAGTCTGGAAATGACAGAGAAACTAAGTGCTCCGCTACGGGAGGAATTGGATTTTGTACAGACGTATATCGGTTTGGAAAGAGACCGGTTAGGTGAAAACTTTATATTGGATTTATCGGTCGATACGGCCTTGGATGCAGAGAAAATCATTGTACCTTCCATGATTGTGCAGATTCCGGTAGAGAATGCTATTAAGCATGGACTTGCTGGTATGGAAGGGGAGAAGCGGTTAGAGATATCTGTTATGCCTGAAGGGAATGGCGTACGGATAATGATTGCAGATAACGGGCGGGGATATTTACCTCAGGTTATGTCGCCTACCCGGGGGACAGGCACAGGCCTGAAAGTGCTTTATCAGACAATTCAGTTGTTGAATGCAAAAAATAAAGGAGAAAAGATACGTTTTGAAATAACAAACCTTGCTGACGGGATGCGAACCGGAACTGGTGTTTCTGTGTATATCCCATGCAATTATTCTTATGACCTATGATAACAATGAATGGAATTTGCAAAGTAGTGATTGTGGATGATGATCGTACGGCGATAGAAAATCTGTGTCGGGAATTGGCGTTATATCCCGAAATGGATGTCAGAGGGACTGCTGTCAATGGGGCTAAGGGAAGAAAATTAATCATGGAGCAACATCCTGATCTTCTGTTTTTAGACGTAGAATTACCGGATATCCAGGGGATCAGGTTACTGAGTGAAATGCGCGACGAGGTATTGTGGGATATGAAGGTTGTTTTTTATACAGCCTATGACAAATATTTGCTTCAGGCATTGCGGGAATCGGCATTTGATTATTTATTGAAACCCTTTGTTTCAGGAGATCTCGAATTGATTATTGAACGTTATCGGAAAGCAGCGTTTTCCCATCAGGCGATTCCGGCCTTTGCGGCATCTGTGAGCGCATTATTGCCACAACGCGATACCTTCATGATAAGTACTGTGACAGGTTTTAAGTTGCTTCGTATTGAAGAGATAGGTTTCTTTGAATATTCGAAAGATAAACGACAGTGGCAGGTGACACTTTTCAATCAGGCCAGGTTGAGCCTTAAGAAAAACACGAAAGCTGAAGATATTATAAGCTATTCGGAGTCATTTGTACAGATTAGTCAATCAATAATTATAAATGTCAGTTATCTGGCTCTTATTAATGGCAAACAATGCCAACTGTATCCCCCTTTTAATGATCGGGAGGATTTGCGTATTTCACGTGGGTTCTTGAAAGAATTGCAGGAGCGTTTCTGTCTGATATGATTTTTTTTCGCTATATAAGCTCTAATTTTGTCGCCTTGAGCGTATTTTGATTCAAAATGTTCGTTTTTCGCAAATCTGATATTTGATATTTTCCTTTTTTTGTATTACTTTTGTAGAGTTAGGTAAAGATTGAATGTTTTTTAGTTTTTAGATGATAAATTCTCTGTAACTGGTTGGGCCGGGGATTTTTGTGAAAAAAACTCCGGCTGTTTTTTTATTCTGTTAATGTTTTGTACGAATTTATATATGTAGATTTGTTTCTTCTTCAAATATCCTGTTAAAAACATTTCTTAATTCTTCCCGGTTGTTGATAAGTGACCGTAATTCTCGTAATTTTTCTCCGTTTTTTGAGTGTTCGAACCATAATTTCAGATATCCTCCTTCGGCATATTTGTTTAAGAGGTGGTTTAGGAAGCGGTTGTAATGCCATTCTATGTTTTCTGCCGGATTTTGTTTCAATCCGTATTGTACGGTTCTTCTTAATGTAATTTCCGGATCTATAATTCTATCTGCTTCTGCTACAATCTTTCCGTAAATACTGCGTGGCTCATGCTTAGAAGAGGCTCTGTGGTCTTCTACGGCTTCTTTCATTACTCTTATTTCTTCCTCTGTAAACCATCTATACAGCATTTTATCATTCTCAAGAATTTCACCGGAGACAAGATGGTGTGTGGCTCTGTCTTTACATAATCCGAGGTCATGGTAAGCAGCTATGGTATAAACCATGTTCGTATTTAGGGGGTAATCTTTTGCCAGTATCAGGCTTTCGGTAATGACAGTGCATACATGTGTCCGGTTATGGGCCTTATCAAACATTTCATATTTTGGAATGATGGTGGTTTCTACGTACTGCTTTAATTCTTGATTCATTAGGAGTTGTTTTGGTGTTTACAAGTAGGCAAAGGTAATAAATATCTTCTAATATATTCATCTTTATGCATTTGTTCCACGTGGCACACAGGAAGCGGGAAGCCGTTTTTGAAGAGAACCCTGAAAGTCCGATAAAAACTTTCAGGGTTCTCTTGCATGTGGCGATTGGCTTTTTTAATGTGCTTCCAGCCAGTTTTTTCCCCAGCCACAGTCTGCTTTTAAGGGGACATGCATCTTATAGGCTTTTTCCATTTCCTCAATGACTGCTTGCTCTACCCGTTCACGTTCTTCTATCGGAACACTGAAGTTTAACTCGTCATGTACTTGCAGTATCATTTTAGCTTTCAGCCCTTCACGTTTGAAACGTTCGTAGATACGTGCCATAGCGACCTTTATTATATCGGCTGCGCTTCCCTGGATGGGCGCATTGATGGCATTACGCTCGGCATATCCGCGTACTACTGCATTTCTCGAGTTGATATCCGGTAGGAAACGTTTACGGTGGAATATGGTTTCTACGTAGCCCTTTTCACGTGCCACCTCGATGCTTTTATCCATATAGGCTTTTACTTGTGGATAGGTCTCGAAATAACCTTCTATGAGTTCTTTGGCCTCTTTTCGGTCTACATTCATTCTTTCTGCCAGGCCAAAGACGGAAATGCCGTATATGATCCCGAAATTAGCTGTTTTGGCTTTACGACGCATATCGGAGTTTACATCTTCAATATTGGTTTTATACACTTTGGCAGCCGTGGCGGCGTGAATGTCGTAACCGCTTAGAAAAGCATCTATCATATTCTTATCTTCGCTCAGATGTGCCATGATACGTAATTCTATTTGCGAATAGTCGGCAGAGAAGAACAGACATCCTTCATCGGGAATAAATGCCTTGCGGATCTCTTTCCCGTTTTCATCACGAATGGGGATATTCTGAAGGTTGGGATTACTGGAACTGAGGCGTCCGGTAGCCGTAACCGTTTGATTGAAAGAAGTATGTACACGTCCTGTACGTGGGTTTATAAGTAACGGTAAGGCGTCTATATAGGTACCCAGTAATTTTTTCAGCCCACGGTGTTCCAATATCTTTTCTACTACGGGATGCTTATGCCGCAGGCTTTCGAGTACCTCTTCCGATGTGACATACTGGCCGGTTTTGGTCTTCCGGGCTTTGTCTACAATTTTTAGTTTGTCGAATAGTATCTCGCCTACCTGTTTGGGAGAAGCGATATTGAACTCTTCTCCGGCCAATTCGTAAATTTCTTTTTCGATGGCTGCCATTTGTGCCGTAAAGTGTTCTGACGATTGCTTGAGTGCCTCTGTGTCCAAAAGCACACCATTACTTTCAATGTTTACAAGTACAGGGACGAGTGGCATTTCTATTTCATAGAATAGCTTTTCAGCATCATTCTCTTTCAGTTCTTTTTCGAGTATATTTTTTAATTTTAGTGTGACATCCGCATCCTCGCAGGCATATCGGTAGATATCTTTGGGGTCGAGATCGCGCATGTTTTTTTGATTCTTTCCTTTAGGGCCGATAAGTTCTTCGATATGGATGGTCTGGTAGTGGAGATAAATTTCGGCCAGATAGTCCATCCCATGACGAAGCTCCGGTTGGAGGACATAGTGCGCTACCATTGTGTCGAAAAGAGGGCCTTTTACTTCCACTCCATAATTTTGGAGGACGATCATATCATATTTGATATTTTGTCCGACTTTCAATGATTTTTCATTTTCGAAGACTTCCCGGAATTCATTTACTATTTTTAACGCTTCTTCCCGTTCGGCAGGTACCGGTACATAAAATCCTTGGTTTTCTGCAAAACTGAAACTCATTCCTACCAATTCTGCTTCCATTGGCTCGGTACCTGTAGTTTCCGTATCTAACGCGAGAATTTTCGTTGTAAGTAACTTTTGAATTAAATTACTTCTTTTGTCTTTATTATCAATGAGTTGGTAGTCGCATTTTAATGTTTCTAACGTGCGTAGATTCGTTTTTTTCTCTTCAACTGTCCCGTCGGCCGTAAATTCTGCGAATAAATCGCCTTGAATCGGAGTGTTTGCTTGTGCAAAAAGAGGTCCGGGAGAAGAGGAGAGAGGCTGATTGTCTTTTTTGAAGATTCTATCTATTAACGTACGAAATTCCAATTCTTCGAAAATTTTTCGTAGGGCTTCTTCGTCTGCTTGTTCGCGAACCAGTGCGTCCATGTCTAATTTGATAGGAACATCTGTTTTTATAGTTGCCAGGAATTTGGAGAAAGTAATCATTTCCCGGTTTGTCTCGACTTTTGTTTTTAGTGCACCTTTCAGTTGATCAGTGTGCTCAAGTAAATTTTCGATACTGCCGAACTCGGCAATTAGTTTCTGTGCTGTTTTTTCTCCTACACCGGGGCAACCCGGAATATTATCCGAAGCATCCCCCATCAATCCTAACATATCGATGACTTGTGCAGGAGATTGAATATCGAATTTCGCCTTGACCTGTTCCACGCCCATTACTTCGAATTCTTTATCTCCGTATTTGGGGCGGTACATGAATACATGGTCTGTTACCAATTGGCCGTAGTCCTT
>ERZ838839.808-NODE-808-length-35954-cov-7.793170_pt1 | contig 35954 bp, 34 predicted proteins | sample MGYA00519909_ERZ838839 | MGnify/ENA primary metagenome ERZ838839 (study PRJEB31850, sample SAMEA3708843) | human gut metagenome | biome: human gut; feature: human-associated habitat; material: faeces | place: China | collected 2014 ... | reverse complement strand
CCGGGAGGGACGGGCCGATTTTGCCTCTTGACAATGTTCAACTCATATTAAAAAGCCTCCCGCTTCTCACACCGAGGAAACGGGAGGCTGTGAGTATAGGGCCTATGCGCGTGCAGTCACGGAACCAGGAATAACGCCGCGTGCGCGAACGTCAATGCAAGACCCGCGATCGCGAACCGTTCAGCGCTAGACGATGCCCTGCGCCATCATGGCATCGGCGACCTTCTTAAAACCGGCGATGTTGGCGCCAACCATGTAATTGCCTTCGAAGCCGTACTCGGTGGCAGCATCGTCACACGCGTGGTAGATACCGCGCATGATGCTCTCGAGCTTGGCATCCACCTCCTCAAACGACCAGGAAATATGACCGGCGTTCTGGCTCATCTCCAAACCGGAGGTCGCCACGCCGCCGGCGTTCGCGGCCTTGCCAGGCATAAAAGCAACTCCATGCTCAATGAGGTAATTCGTCGCCTCGGTAGTGGTGGGCATGTTGGCACCCTCGCCGACGACCTTGCAGCCGTTGGCGACCAGCGCCTCGGCGTCCTCGAGCAACAGCGTGTTCTCACGGGCGCATGGAAGCGCGATGTCGCACGGGACCTTCCACACGCCGCGCCCGTCCTCGGCGTGCCAAACCGCACCAGGGCGAGCGTCGGCGTACATGGCCAGGCTCACGCCGCGATCGTTGCCGGAGCGCTTCTTGTTGTAGATCTCCTCGAGGATCTTGTAGTCGATGCCCTCGGGATCCTCAATCCAGCCCTTGGTATCGGATGCGGCGACAACCTTGCCGCCGAGCTCGGAAACCTTCTGGATCGCGTAAATCGCGACGTTGCCCGAACCGTGCACGACCACGGTCTTGCCCTCAAAGGATTCGTCGTGGCACTTGAGGTACTCGTCAACGAAATAGGCCAAGCCGTAGCCGGTCGCCTCGGTGCGGGCGAGCGAGCCGCCAAACGACAGGCCCTTGCCGGTGAGCACGCCGGTCCACTCGTTGCGCAGGCGCTTGTACTGGCCAAACATGTAGCCGATCTCGCGACCGCCGACGCCCAAATCGCCAGCGGGGACATCGGTGTCGGGGCCGATGTGACGCGAGAGCTCGGTCATGAAGGACTGGCAAAAACGCATGATCTCGTTATTGGACTTGCCCTTGGGGTCGAAGTCGGAACCGCCCTTGCCACCGCCCATGGGCAGCGTGGTGAGGGCGTTCTTGAAGATCTGCTCGAAACCCAGGAACTTGAGCATGCCGAGTGTGACCGTCGGGTTAAAGCGCAAGCCGCCCTTGTACGGCCCGATGGCGGAGTTGTACTCGACGCGATACGCGCGGTTGACGTGGCACTTGCCGGCGTCGTCAACCCAAGGCACGCGGAACATGATGACCCGCTCGGGCTCCACAAGGCGCTCAAGCAATGAAGCCTGCTCGTATGCGGGCTCGTTGTCGACAGCAGGGGCGATGGACGTAAGGACCTCGTCGGCCGCCTGGATGAACTCCGGCTGGTCGGCGTAACGCTCGTGCAGCTCGGCGATGACCCTCTCGGTGTAGGTCATGGTATGCCTCCAAAATATGGGAATATCGTTGCGCTGGATATGGTACTACGGCCGAGTAAAGTGATTATGCAGAAGCCATTCAAGTTTCCGGGCGATTTCGAGTCCGTAACGTCGCATTTCGCATCGACCGTTGCCGAAGTCGCTCTGGTACTCTATAATCCCTAAAGCCTTGGGACAAGCAGGGTAGTTCCTACCCCAGCTGCTCAGCACCTTCGGGACGTGGCGCAGTTCGGTAGCGCGCCTGCTTTGGGAGCAGGATGTCGCAGGTTCAAATCCTGTCGTCCCGACCATATTCGCGGGCGTAGTTCATCGGTAGAACCTCAGCCTTCCAAGCTGATGAGGCGGGTTCGACTCCCGTCGCCCGCTCCAGATCATTCAGAAGCCCGGTATTGTCTTGATGCTGGGCTCTTTGCTATCGCGAGCCGACGGGAGTCGAACCCGTTTTCGGGAGCAAAGCTGAGAAAACGCGCGAGCGTTTTCTCAGCGCAGCTCGCAAAGGGCGCAGCCCCGCAGCGAAATGAGCGCGACGCAGGAAAGGCACGAGCACCACGCCAAGAACCATGGGGCCAGGCCAGAAATCAGAGGCGCCCAACCCGCATCAACGCGAAACGAGCAAAATACGGCTCGCATCGAAATGCAACCGCAGGGTCTCCCCCTCGCGCGGCAGGCTACTGACATCGGCGTTGACCGTGCCGACCTTCCACTGCAAACGGCTCGCCGCGCCTTTTCGCGGAGGATCGAGCAGAACGAGGCGCTCGAAACGCGCGTCGCTCACCCGCGCCACACGCAGGTCAAAGCTGTTACGGCCCCGCTCCCCCGGCGCACGATCTCGATCCACATGGATATAACTTGCGCGAACCCCCAGATAACGAATGGTATCGGGCACAAATCGGCCAACGTCAAACGTCATGCCCCAGTCGAGGGCCTCAACGCACGTGTCCCCCACCTTCCGAGCCCGCGACGTGTTCTTGCACCCCGTCAGGCGCATGCCGGCGAGCGTCTTAGGCCGAGCCATGAGCTCGTCGATCGTCCCGGCCTCCTCAACGCGACCGTTGTGCATCACGCAGATGCGCTCGCACAGCCGGCACGCCTCATCGATATCGTGGCTGACATACAACACGGTTCGGTGAATGACCGAAAAGAGGTCGAGCATATTTTGCTCGAGGGCGCTCTTGAGGTAAGAGTCGAGCGCGGAGAACGGCTCGTCGAACATGAGGATCCCCGGGCGCGCGGCGAGCATGCGGGCGAGCGCCACGCGCTGCTGCTGTCCACCGGAAAGCTGGGAGGGATAGCGGTGGGCAAACGAATCCATGCCGAAGATCTCAAGGAATCTACGGGCCTGGTCCCGTTGGGCTTCGCCGGCTCGCCCGCCGAGGCGCGCAGGACGACCGGCCCCCGCAACCATCCCCGCACACACGTTTTCCTCCACCGTCAAGTGGGGGAAGAGCTGGTAATTTTGGAACAGCAGGGCGGTTTTGCGCTCCTGTGGCGTGAGGTCGATGCCGGCGCTCGAGTCGAAAAACGTCACGCCGTTCACCACGATATGGCCTTCATCGGGCGTCTCGACACCTGCGATGCAGCGAAGCGTGCAGCTCTTCCCGCAGCCCGAGGCGCCGAGCAGCGCCACGCGCTCCTCGCCCGCTTCAAGCGAGACGTCCAGGGTAAACCCGGGGTAGGACTTTTTGATATCGATGCTCAGGCTCATGCGCGGTCATCCCCCTTCGAGTCGCGCGCCGCACCGTCATGCAAAGCTGATGGCGCGCTCGCAAACCCTTCACCCAGCAGCTCACGCAGGGCGTCGCGATTGATGCGCATGGCGTCGCCGCCCGAGGGCTCCAGGCCATCGGCGCAGACCAGCTCCGAGATGGTCGCCGCCGTGCAACCGAAGGCGCCTTCCCCATGCGGCGGCACCGTCCCGCCGACATCTTCCGACCGCGCGGGCAAAGACCTGCCGGAAGCCCCACCACGCCCACGACGGCGCGGGCGGAAAACATCGCCCGGGGCCCCGCCCCTATCCAAAGCGCCGCCCTTATACGATTGATGGTGCGCGGTGTAGGCGTTGATGCCCCAAATCACCACGAAGCTGAACACGATCACGACCGCGACCCAAAATAACGCGACCTCGGTGTTGCCCCCCATCCATTCAAAGTAAATCGCGATTGGGATCGTTTGCGTGACGCCCGCATAGTTGCCCGCGAAAAACAGCGTGCAGCCGAACTCCCCCATGGCGCGGGCGAAGGCAAGCACCGTGCCCGCTGCGATGGAAGGCCAGGCCAGGGGCATCATAAGCCTGAGAAAAATGCGCAAATCACTCCAACCGAGCGTGCGGGCGGCGTCGAGCATATTCGCATCGAGCGACTCGAACGCGCCGAGAGCCGTACGGTAGACGAGCGGAAAGCTGACCACGACGGCGGAGATGACGGCGGCCTCCCAGGTGAACACCAGCGAGATGCCATGGCCGATGAGCCAGCGACCGACGCCCGTCGACTGGCCGCACAGCAGCAGGAGCAAAAAGCCGCAGACCGTAGGCGGCAGCACCATCGGAATCGTGAAAACCGAGTCGAGCAGCCCCTTCATGCGGCTCGAGGTGCCCATGACGCGCCATGCCGCAGCCAGCCCGAGGACGAAGGAAATCAGGAGCGCGACCCCTGCCGTCTTGAGGGACACCCACAAGGGCCGAACATCGAGATGAGAGGAAAACTCAGCCGCGCGATCGAACGCGGTGGGAGGGGCGACGACATCGACATCCCCAGACGGGACAAGCGACGCGGCGTCGCACCAGAGGGCGCCGTCGCCCAGATCCACGCCAATGGCACGGGCCGCTTCCGAGCCTGCCGCCCCCTCGGGCGCGCCCGCAAGCGTCACCGTGACATAGCGCGAACCATCCGCGGCGGGCGCGTCGAAGCGGTAGCGATACGGGCCGACGTCGAATACGGGCGCCGTCGTGAACGTCCACGCGTTCGAGGAGCCTGGGGCGTCTTCGAGCAGCTCTCCTCCCATGCTCGACGCCTCGTCGAGACGGCACATCATGGCAATGAGATCGGCCTGGTGCTCCGCGTTCCCGATATCGAACGCCGCAAGTTCGGCCGCGGCGCCATCGATGTGGGCAACGACCCCGTCCGGCGTCCGAACGACCACGATGCTCGCGCCCTTCTCCACGGGAAAGCGGTAGCCCTCGGGAGCGCCGTCGGTCAAGCGAGCGGTCCCTTTTGCCACGCGGGAAAAATCATTGAGGCCAAACGCCACATCCTCGAGCAGCGCCGAACCGTCCGCCGCGACTGGGGCATCCACGCGGGGCCGGCGCGCGCCGGCCCCCGCAGGCGAAGCGCCGTCCGCCCACGCGCACGCGGCGGGCACGAGCATCGCCATCACGGCCGCGAGGCACAGCGGCACCAAGGCGCGCGCGACCCATCTTCCCCATTGTCCGCAGCGACCCGTCTTCACGACGCGACTCCGTTCCCATGCAACCGCACTCAAACCAGGCGGATTTTCCAACATGTCCACATCAACATGAAAAAGCGAGGGCGGCCCGCGCGGCAGCCCTCGCCTTCTTGCCCAAGCACCCCGCGCACTTCATCTGGAAGCATGACAGATGCGTGAGCAATACCCTACTCGGACAGCTCGAAGCCGTACTTGGCCCAAACCGCCTGCGCGGCCTTGTCGTTCATGCAGAAGTCCAAGAAATCGGCGGCGGCCTTGGCGTTGGCGCTCGCGCAAGAGACGGCGCCGGGGCACACGATCGGCTTGTGGGTGTCCTCGGGACAGACGAACGCCTGCTCGATGCCGTCGTACCGGAAGATGTCGGAACTGTAGACGAAGCCGATCGCCGCGTCGCCGGTCGATACGTACTTGGCGGCGGTTCCCACCTTGTCGGCCAGTGCGACGCGGTCGGCAAACTCGGGCGCGTACTCGCCGTCATCGCCCTCGGTGCCCGTATACAGGCCGATGGTGGAAAGCGATTGGTTGGCGTACTTGCCGGCCGGGACCGTCGCGGCATCGCCGATGGCGACCTTGCCGTCGACGTTCTTGACGTCCTCCAGAGAGGCGATCTCGATGCCGGAGCCCTCGGCCTTCACGATGACCAGGTCGTTCACGAACATGTCGATGCGCGTTGCTTCGTCAACGAGGTCGCCCGCGACGGCGTCGTCCATCGTGCCCTTGGAAGCGGTGATGAGCACGTCGGAGGCGGCGCCGGCGCGCATCTGCTCAATGAGGTCCCCCGACGCCTTGAACTGCGTATCGGCAAACGTCACGCCGGTCTGCTCGGTATACAGCTCCTGGATCTCGGGCATGGCCTTCTCAAGCGAGTTGGCGGCGAAGATCTGGAGCTCGATGGGCTCCTTAGAGGCAGAGCCCTGCGCAGGCGAGGAGCCCTCGGGGGCAGAAGATTCGCATCCGGCGAGCGTTCCGACGAGCAGCGCGGTCGCGCCAAACGCCACGGCGCCGCGGCGCGTCAGTACATGTTGGTTCATCAGACAATCCTCTCCATCAGCGCTTGCGGGCGCAACATATACCCCCACATGACGCATCATTATATTTGTCTGAGAATAATACTGATTCGAGAATAATAGATTCCTCGAAGAAGCCCGACGCTGCGCCTAATGGCCACCTCCGACAGACATCTTCATCGCGTGCTCGAACTGATCGGCAACCGACTCCCAGCATTCGCGGGCCGCCTTGGTGGAACCCGGGAAATTGACCACCAGGCAGAGCTTTCCCGTGGGCATGTCGTCTCCGCCGCGCACGAAACGCTGCATGCAACGGGCGCGCGACAGCATTGCGCGACGCGTTTTTGACAGCGAGTACGCCCGAATCGCCTCGGCGACGCCGGGCACATCGCGCTCGCACACGTCCGCGGTCGCCTCGGGCGTGACGTCACGGGGAGACAGACCGGTTCCCCCGCAGGTGAGAATGATATCCGCGCCGCGCACGTCCGCGGCATCCCTGATCGCCGCCGAGATCTGTGCGCGGTCATCGGGAACTACCACGTGGGACGCGAGTGCCCAGCCCTCGGCGGCAACGAGCTCGGCGAGGGCCGCCCCCGCCTCATCCTGCTCGACGGCACGCGTATCGGAGCAGGTCACAATGGCAAACGTGATGTCCATGAGAAGTCCTTTCATCCCATCGCACGGGTGCGGCGCTACAGGACGGCGCCCTCGGGAAGGTCGTAGCGAAGCACCGAGACCTCATCGCCCGCGCCATAGCCGGTCGAGCTGTCGGGGGCGACGAGAAGGCAGTTGCCGCGGTGCAGGTCGACGAGCATGGCCGAGTTCTGCGTGGGAGCCTCGACCACCACGAGTTCACCGGACGCATCGCGACTCACGGACGCGCGGTTGTAGAAGCGACGGTTCTGGCGCTTCTTCACGTCGCGCGCGGTGCGGGCCGTCTGGACGGGACGGGAGAGCTCAGTGTGCCCCATCATCTTACGAATCGCGGGGCGGACGAACAGCTCGAAACCGATAAACGCGCCAGCGGGGTTGCCGGAGAGTCCGAAAAACGGCTTGCCGTCGAGCATGCCGAAGGTCACGGCCTTGCCCGGACGCACCGACACGCGGTCGAACAGGACCTCGCCGGAGCGCCGGACGAGCGCGGTCACGTAATCGTAATCGCCCGCCGAGGCGCCGCCCGAGGTCACCACGAGATCGCATTCGGCCGCCGCCCGGCGCACGAGCGCGCAGATCTCGCCCTCATCATCGGGCGCGATGCCGTAGAACACGGCCTCTGCCCCCGCCTCACGCGCAGATGCCATGAGCGCCGGGGCGTTGACGTCGCGAATTTGCCCGCGGGCGGGGACGGACCGCGCATCGACGAGCTCCGTGCCGAGCGACACGATGCCCACGCGCGGTGCGCGGTGCACCGGCACGGTGGCGGCCCCAGCATTTGCGAGCAGGCCGGTGCCAGCTGCGCTCACCACCTCCCCAGCGGCCATGACGGCATCGCCGCGCCGGGCCTCGAGTCCGGCTTCGCGGATGTTGTCGCCCGGGCGCGCGGGAGCGGCAAACGAGACGCGCGACCCCCCGTTGCCGTCGCCGTCGAGCACTTGCACGATCTCGTACTTGACCACCGCATCCAAACCGGGCGGCACCGGCGCACCCGTCATGATGCGGACCGTCTGCCCCTCCAAAACCTCACCGTCAAACACGTGGCCAGCAGCCTCGTGGCCAACGACATCGAGCTCCACCGGCGCGTCTTTCGAAGCTCCAAGGAGGTCTTGCGCGTGCACGGCGTATCCATCCATAGCGCTGTTCGCAAACGGCGCCAGGTCGATATCGGTCGCCACGTCGGCTGCAAGCGGACGGCCGCACGCGCACCACACGGGCACCTCCTCGACCGGGGTCTCGACCACATGATCGAAGATGATGGCCTGGGCCTCCTCGACCACAAGCATGTTCGCATCCGGGTTCTTGCCGTGCGCCATCCCAAACCTCCCTCGCCAAGCGCCCGCAACGGCGCCGAAGCTCATAAGTATTCTCATCAGAGAATAAAATACATCATGGCCGGGCGCACCAAAAGATGAAAACTCGCGCGGGGCGTATACTGATGAGCATCTGTTCGCTCCGAAGCGAAAGGCCCGCTTCATGCCCCACAAGGCGTTCAAGACAATCTACGAACCACGCAGCGAGGTCCTCGCCGAGCGCAGCTCCCAGGCGTTTGGCGCGGTGCACCACAGCACGAGGGCGCTCGCCGTCGACGTCGCCCGCAATGTGCGCAACGCCCGCGCCAGCCTCTACGTGTTCGCGCTGAGCTTGCTTGTCGCCGTGCTCATGGGGGTCGCCGGCTGGGCCTTCCTCGCCGCGCTCCGGCTCGTGACCGGCGCGCGTGAGGCACATCGCGTCTTGTTCCTGCTGTTGCCCGTGGTCAACGTGGTCACGGCGTGGCTGTACCGCAATCACGGCCTGCGGGCGAGCCGCGGAAACAACCTTATCATTGACAGCGCGCTCACGGGGACGCCCATCCATGCCCGCATGGCCCTCCTCACGTTTTTCTGCTCGACCGCGACGCACTTGGCGGGCGGATCGGCAGGTCGCGAGGGCGCGGCCGTTCAGATTGGCGGGACCATCGCCAGCAACGTCGCCGAGGTCTTCCATGTGAGCGGGCACGACCGCCGCGACCTCATGATGGCGGGAATCTCCGCCGCCTTTGGCGCCGCGTTCGGCACGCCGCTCGCGGGCGCGTTCTTCGGCATGGAGATGTGCTTCATCGGGAAGCTCGACTACAGCGCCGCGCTCTACTGCCTCACCGGGTCGTTTGTCGGAAATGCGGTGAGTCGCGCCCTGGGCTCCCCGTTTGCGTTTGTGCACATCGCCCACGTGCCGGTCATGACCTTCCAGGTTCTTGCGGTCGTCATCGTCGCGGCCGCAGTGTTTGGACTCACCGCGCGGCTCTTCACCACCTGCATCCGGGCAGTCAAGCGCTTCTACGCACGGTTTTTCGTGAACTACCTCACCGCTGCCGCCGTGAGCGGGCTCGTGCTCGCCGTCCTGTTCCTCGGATTTGGCCTCGAGCGCTACGCCGGCCTCTCTGAGGGGCTCTCACCCGCCGCCTTTACGGGTGACACCACGCTCCTCGACGCCGTCGCCAAGCTCGGCATGACCGCCCTCACCGTCGGCGCGGGATTCCAGGGAGGCGAGGTCACACCCCTGTTCGGCATTGGCGCTTCGCTCGGCGGCTGGATCGGGACGGTCGCACTCAAGGACCCCAGCTTCATGGCGGCACTCGGCATGCTCGGGGTATTTGGGTCGGCGCTCAACGTGCCCATCACCACCATCATGCTCGGTGTCGACATGTTCGGAGCCGAGGCTGCCCCGTATTTTGTAATCATCGGCTTCGTGAGCTACTTGGTCGCGGGGCACCACGCCGTCTACCCCGCCCAGCGCATCGTCACGCCCAAGCGGCGGTCGCTCAAGCAAGATACCGACCTCACCGTAGAGGGAGCGATCGAGCGGCACCATGAGGAAGTCGAGCGTGTTTTGGACGGCTCGGATCCACATGGCGCGGCAGCCCCGGCACACGATGCCCCCACTCAAAACCACGACTCTTCCGCCCGAAAGGACGAATAAATGACCGAACCTCGTCTCGCTGCGCTCGGCCGCACGCTCATCATCGTGAACCCCGTGGCACAAAGCGGCGCCGCCCGCGCAGCCGCCGAGCGACTGCAGCGATTCCTCACGATGTATTGCCATCGCGACGCGTTCGATGTGGCGCAAACCGAGCGCCCACGCCATGCGACCGAGATCGCGGCGGGCGCGGTGAGCTACGACACCGTTCTCGCGCTCGGCGGGGACGGCGTGGTCCATGAGGTCGCCAACGGGCTCATGCGCATCGCGCCCGAGCACCGTCCCACCCTCGGGGTGATTCCCGTGGGTTCGGGCAACGACTTTGCCCGCACGCTCGGCCTCACCGACGTGGCAGACGTCTCGGGCACGGACTTCGCGCCCCTGCTCGCAAGCGTGCCCGCCTCATTGGATCTGCTCAAGGTGACGTACGAGTCCTCATGGCCGGGCGTGCCGCGCCTGGCCACCGAATACGCCGTGGAGACCGTGTCGTTTGGCCTCGACGCCGCCATCGCCATCGACACGCAGACGCTGCGCAAAAGTACGCGCCTCGCGGGCGCCCCGCTCTACACCGCGAGCGGCCTGCGCTGCTTTGGCCGGGGATACCGCGACTTCCCGGTCACGGCGCGCGTTGACAACGGCGACACGCAGCAGCTGCGCACCATCGTCTTTGCCGTACAAAACGGCCCCACCTATGGATCGGGCTATCAGATTTGCCCCGATGCCGACGCATCGGACGGCATGCTCGACATCTGCTATGCCAAGGGGCCCGTGAGCCGCGCCATCGCGCTGCCGGTGTTCCTCTCGGCAAAAAACGGCAAGCACGTGAGAAACAAGCACATTCACCTGCAGCGGGCGCGCCGCGTGGAGCTCGACTTTGCGGAACCGAACTACCCCATCCAAATCGACGGCGAGCAGCTCCGAGCCAAGAGGCTCGAGATCGAGGTCGTACCCCACACACTCAACGTGTTAAAGCCCAGGTAGTCCAGAACGCCAAACCGAGCGCACATGCGGCTTCGCCAATCATGGCCTCGCTATCTTCGTTCCCGTCTAACACCCATCATTCGCTCCCATCCGGCCGCTTGCGGCACGCCTTCACCTGCGCGCGATGACGCTTGTCCGCCAGGCGACGGGCCTTGGCCGCCCTGCTGGGCTTGGTGGACTTGCGAGTCTTGGGGCGACGCGCGCGGCGCTCGAACTCGACGCGCAGCTTGCTCAGGCACCTCGCGCGGTTTTGGAACTGGCTGCGGCTCTCGCGGGAAGTGACCGTAATGCCGCTCGGCACATGGCGCATGCGTACGGCGGAATCCGTGGTGTTCACGCCCTGGCCACCCGGACCCGTAGCGCGAAACACCTGCACCTCGCAGTCGCGCGCAATCTCCTCGGCGGACTGAGCCGCCCATGCGGCAAGCTCGCGGTACCGCCGATCCGATTCGCTCAACCCAATCCCTCCTTTATCCGGTTCCACCCACATCGACCCTGCAACATGGGACCCCTTCGGGCACATCGGCACCGTCTCGATGCAAAAACGGCGCCGGGAAGGCCCCGACGCCGTGCATAGCGATACCAGATGCGCGCTGCCGCCCAAAGGCTACGCAAAGATTATCTCACCGGCCTCGCTGTCCATCTCGACGATGCGCGCGAGGCTCTCCACCTGGAAGCCCTTCTCACGCAAGCGATCGCCGCCGCCTTGGTGAACCTTCTCGATTGCGATGCCGATGCCGGCGACCTCGGCGCCCGCCTGCTCGCACAGCTCAATCAGGCCCTCAAGGGCGCAACCGTTTGCGAGAAAGTCATCGATGATGAGGATGCGGTCCCCCGGGTTGAGAAAGCGTTTGCCCACGATGACCGGATACTCCTTCTGCTTGGTGAAGGAGTAGATGGTCGTGCTGTACTGATCGCCGTCCAAGTTGATGGACTGGGCCTTCTTGGCGAACACCACGGGGATATTTCCAAAATGACGCGAAGCCATGCAGGCGATGGCGATACCGCTCGCCTCGATGGTCAGGATCTTGGTAATGCCCGCGCCCTCGAACAGGCGCGCCCATTCGGCACCCATGTGGTCGAAGAGCTCGACATCGCACTGATGGTTCAAAAACGCGTCAACCTTGAGAACGTTGCCGGCCTTGACCACGCCATCGCCCGCAATGCGCTCCTCGAGTTCCTTCATGAACAAACCTCCTGCGATTTACAGATTTCACAGCAGGATACTACAGAGGCCGGCGTTATAGCCCCTGACGCTCCAACCACGTGAGGACATCACGATGCACCTCGCCCTTCACGGGCTCGTTCAAGATCTCGTGGCGCATGCCCGGGTAGAGCTTTTCCGTAACGCGCTCCACGCCCGCGCGGCGATACATCTCGGCGGCGCGATGTACGCCGGCGCCGCGATCCCCAACAGGGTCCTGGTCGCCCGCGATGAACAGCAGCGGCAGGGCATGCGGAAGCTTGGCCGCCAAACGCGGGTCGGTCGCATCCGCGACCAAGCTCGAGAGCGTGTGGTATGCACCGACCGTGAAGGGCTGGCCGCACAGGGGGTCGCGCTGGTACTCGGCGACGACCTCAGGGTCGGTCGCCAGCCAATCCACGTCCGTCTTGGCCCCCTTGATGGCCTTGCCGTACGCGCCGGCGCCCATGCCATCGACGAGCTTGCTCACGTAGCGCTCGCCGTGCTTCTTGGCGATCGAACGCGTGAGGGCCTTTCCGGCGCTCGACAGGGCGCGCGGCTGATGCCCGGTGCCGCACAGCACCGCCGCACGGACGCCAAACGCATGGCGCGTGAGGAACACGCGCGTGATGAAGCTGCCCATGGAGTGGCCAAAGATGACGTAGGGAATACCGCTCACGCGCATGTCGCACTGGGCCGACAGGCGCTCGAGGGCTACTTCGCGCAGCGTTTGCACGTCGGTGATGAGCACGTCCTCCCCCGCCTCAAGGGGCATGTGGCCCAGATCGGCAGCTGCGGCAACCGTCTTGCCGTGCCCGATGTGATCGTTTGCGCACACGGCGAACCCTTGATCGCAAAGGAACGAGGCGAAGCCCTCGTATCGCTCGACGTGCTCGGACATACCGTGCACGATCTGGATGAGGCCGCGCGGAGCCTCCCCACCCGAGGCGACCTCGTCGGGCTCCCACATGAGGGCGCGGACCGTCGAAGCGTTGTCACGGCTGGCATAGGTAAGGGTGGTCGTCTTCATTGCGCTGGCTCCTGTAGCATCGGTCGAAAGCGCGACGCGCCGCGAGAGGTGGCCGCGGCGCGGCGCATCGCTTCCCTTGTACCCCAATGCCACGAGGCGCTAACGCCTCGGCGCTTAGCGGCAAGCTCGGCGCTTAGCTGCCCAGAAGCGTGATGCGAAACTCGCTCATCGGGATGGTGCGGGCCTCGCGGGCCTCAGGCGCGGCGATCTCATCTGCGGCATACCCCACGGTGAGCATGTGGACCGGATAGAGATCGGAAGGCAGCCCGAGCTCGTCAATCGCCACGCGCGGGTCAAAATGGCATACCCAACAGGTGGACAGGCCGAGATCCTCGGCCTGCATCATCATCTGGTCGACCACGATGCTCGAATCGATATCGCCCGAGTCCATCTGGTCGTACTTGCGAACCCACGCCGTGTCGACTTTCTCGCACACCACCAGCACGACCGGCGCGCCAAACACGCTTCCGTCCTTGGCGAAATGGTGGGCCGCCGCGGCCGCCTTCTCCTTCAGCCGGGGCGTGTCGCACACGAGCACGCGCGTGGGGTGCTTGTTGCACGCGGACGGGGCGATGCGCCCGGCCTCGAGAACGGTGCTAAGTTTCTCGAACTCAACAGGGCGACCCTCGTAGGATCGGCAGGAGTATCGTGCGCGCGTCAATGCTTCAAACGACAAGATTGCCTCCTTTGGCAAGAGATCGGTTGAGATGTCACCCAAGCTCACCGCACGCCGCAAACCTCGGCGGCGGCGAGCTCGGGAGCGGCAGACTACAAGTATTTGCGCCACTCGTCTTCGTCCTCGTCGTCGGCCTCGGCTGCAGCTGCCTGCGCGGCTGCCGCGGCGGCGCGCTCGGCGGCGACTTCATCAAAGCTCACGGGATTCTTCTCGGGGAACGTCGCGAGCGCGTGGGTAAACATGTCGAAATTCTCGTCGTAGGGGGCGTCCGGAATTGCGAAAAGTACCCTCTCCACACCGTGAGCGCCCGCGCCGAGCTCCTCACGGAACAGCTCGGCCACAGCGCCCGCGTCCCAGCCAAACACACCGCAGCCCCATGCGCCCAGCACGACCTTCTTGTGCCCGAGCATGTCAACGACATCGAGCGCGAAGCGGATGCGCTCGCGCATGGAGCGGACGAGCACCTCGTCCTTCACCTTGTATTCCTCGCGCGCACGGCGGGCGTTAGGGGCGGCGATGACGAGCGCGTCGGCATACGCATGGATGTTCTCGCGGGCGAACCTGACCTTGGGCACGACGAGCCCACGGTTGCGGTACAGGTCGCAGTTGATGTTGCGGCGGCGGTTTTCCCCATACCAATCGCGCTGCTTCTCGAGCACGTTGTAGAGGAACGACTCGGCGCACAGCGCCTCCTCCTGCGCCCAGGCCCCGCGGATATAGCCGCCGCCCGGGTTGGTGAACGAGGCGAAGTCGAGCACCGCCAAGTCGCAGAACTCGGCGCGACCGCGACCGGTCTCGAGAATCGCCGCGACGGAGTCCGCATCGACGACGCTCACCTCGGGAACGCAAGCCTCGACCTCAACGGCGACGGGGGCCTCGACGCGACGCACGCCGGCCAGGCTCCGCTCGATCTCCTTGCCATAGCGCACCGCCATCTGCTCGGTATGACGCTCGGCGCGCTCGGCGCGAGCCTGCTTGCGGGGATTGGTACGCTGGCTTCCGCTGCGATCAGCCATGAACATGCACTCCTTACAGTCCCGCCAACGCCTGCTCGACATCGGCGATAAGATCTTCCGTGGACTCGATGCCACAGGACAGGCGCACCATGTCGGGGGCGACGCCGCAGGCCTCGAGCTCGGCATCGTTCATCTGGCGATGCGTCGCGTTTGCGGGGTGCAGGCAGCAGGTGCGGGCATCGGCGACGTGCGTGGCGATCTGGGCGATCTTGAGGTTCTTCATGAACTGCTCGGCCGCCGCGCGACCGCCCGTGAAGCCAAAGCTCACGACGCCGCAGGAGCCATTTGGCAGGTACTTCTGCGCGAGCTCGTAGCAAGAGTCGCCGGGAAGGCCGGGATAGCGCACGAAGCGCACGGCCGGGTGGCCAACCAGGAACTCAGCCATGGCCTGGCCGTTCTTGCAGTGCTGCGGCATGCGCACGTGCAGGCTCTCGAGGCCCAAGTTGAGCAAGAAGGCGTTTTGCGGACTCTGGATGCAGCCGAAGTCGCGCATGAGCTGGGCGGTGGCCTTAGTAATGAAGGCGCCACCCTGGCCGAATTTCTCGGCATAGGTCACACCGTGATACGTCTCGTCGGGCGTGGTGAGGCCGGGGAACTTGTCCGAGTGCGCCATCCAGTCGAAGTTGCCCGAGTCGACGATGGCGCCGCCCACCGCCGCGCCGTGGCCGTCCATGTACTTGGTGGTGGAATGGGTCACGATGTCGGCGCCCCACTCGATGGGACGGCAGTTGATTGGCGTGGGGAACGTGTTGTCGACGATCAAGGGCACGCCGTGGGCGTGGGCGGCCGCCGCAAAGCGCTCGATATCGAGCACGGCCAGCGCGGGGTTCGCGATGGTCTCGCCAAACACGCATTTGGTGTTAGGGCGAAAGGCCGCCGCGAGCTCCTCATCGGTGGCATTCGGAGCGACGAAGGTGCACTCCACGCCCATGCGGTGCATGGTATGGGCGAGCAGGTTGTAGGTTCCGCCGTAAATCGCAGAGCTCGCCACCACGTGGTCCCCCGCCGCGGCGATATTGAAGACGGCGAAGAAGTTCGCGGCCTGGCCGGAGCTCGTCAGCATCGCTGCGGAGCCGCCCTCGAGCTCGCAAATCTTCGCGGCGACCGCATCGTTCGTGGGGTTTTGCAGGCGCGTGTAGAAATACCCCGACTCCTCCAGGTCAAACAGGCGGCCCATGTGCTCGGAGGTGTCGTATTTCCACGTGGTCGACTGGTAGATCGGCACCTGACGAGGCTCGGCGTCACCCGGGCGATACCCACCCTGGACACAGGTCGTTCCAATATGCTCGGCCATAGGAGCTCCTTTGATCGATCGGCGTGCCGTGCGCGCCCTAGTTCTTACGAGTAAGATGGTATACCGTTCTCAGGAACCACAAAGGGAGAAGCATGGCAATCAACAAAACCGAAATCTCGCTCAACCGCGACGAGCTCAAGGCCGCGGCGGCAGCATACCATGACCGCGGATTCAATTGCGCCCAATCTGTCATCTGCGCGCTCGCGCCTCATGTGGGGCTGGACCCCAAGGCGGCGTTCACCCTCGCTGAAGGGTTTGGCGCCGGCATGGGAGGCATGACCGAGACCTGCGGGGCCATCTCAGGGGGCATCATGGCGCTCGGACAGGTAGAAAGCTCGGGTTTCGACGCGCCAGGCAGCAAGGGCGCCACGTATCGGCTCGCGCGCGCCTATTGCGACGCCTTTAAGGAGGAGAACGGCTCGACCATCTGCCGCGAGCTCAAGGGCGTCGACTCCGAGAACGGGCCGCTGCGCAGCTGCGCCGGCTGCATCGACGACGCCATCGACCTGTTCGCAGACCTCATCGAAGGGCGATAGCCCCGGCACGTGAGGCGCGATTCCCCAACGCTCGCCATGCGTGGGGCCCGCACGCACGCGAATCTCATGCCAAGACCTCGGCGGAAAGCCTGCCGGAGCAATCAGAACTCGTCGAAATGAGGGGTCCCGACCTCCATGAGCTCCTTACCCGCCATGAGCTCGGTCAGCTTTGGGCGCAGGGCATCCTGCTCGCCCGCGCGATACACGGCGCGAATCAGGACTTTGTCGGTGTAATCCGTGCCCGCGACCTTGCCGCCCGTGTCGGCGACCATGCGCACCACCTGCTCGTACTGGGGATAGGGCACGGTGATATCGAGATCCACCACGCTCGTCATCTCCACGATGTCGCCCGCGGCACGGGCCGCCTCGACGGCAGCCTGAGCGGCTGCGGTGTAAGCGCGCACAAGGCCGCCTGGGCCAAGCAGCGTACCGCCAAAATAGCGCGTGGTCACGCAGCACACGTCCTTCAGACCCGCGCCACGCAGCACCTCGAGCGTGGGCATACCGCTCGTGCGCTGCGGCTCGCCATCGTCGCTCGCGCGCTCGGTGCCATCAACCAGGACGAAGGCGGGCACGTTATGGCGCGCGTCGTAGTGCTTTGCCCGCATCGCCGCCTGGTGCGCCTGGGCAGCCTCGACGGATTCCACATGGACGAGCTGCGCAATGAACCGGCTCTTCCTATCCTCGAACTCCCCAACCGCCTCAACGCCCCCGCGAACCGTGAAATAACTCTCCACCTAGACCACCTCTCTTCACCAGGGCATCGTACAACAATGTTCCCTCATAGGTTAAATTGAGTCCCCCATATGTGCCACACCTCGCGCTCTGTCGAGCGCCGCGTCCGCGCCTGCTCGTGGTACAATACCGCCTTGCGAAGCGGGCCAGACGATCGCGCGACCCGCCGTCTCGTACGGTAGGCGTGAGGAAAGTCCGGGCTCCACAGGGCAGGAAGCTGGTTAACGGCCAGGCGGGGCGACCCGACGGATTAGCGCCGCAGAAAAGAAGACTCCCGCTGCCCGCCTTCGGCGGGTGAGAGAAAAGCTGAAACGGTGGTGTAAGAGACCACCAGCGTCGTGGCAACACGGCGGCTTGGCAAGCCCCTTCCGGAGCAAGCGCGAATAGGAACGCCATGGGTCGGCCCGGCCCGCGTTCGGGTAGCGTGCGAAGAGCTGCATGGCGACATGCAGACAAGATAAATGATCGTCCACGACAGAACCCGGCTTATCGGCCCGCCTTCGCCCCTTTTTCCTGGTCGCCTGCGCGCGGCCATCGTTTCCGGCAGCAAAAACGCTTTAGCCGTACGTCTTTCTTTACAAACCGCTTACAAAGAGTACAAACGTTAAGAGCTGGTTAACGTTGAGTAAGGTATACAATTAGACTGCTGTGTAAACTGGCGCTTGCGAGCGCCGTACGGGAATGTGGTATCCGTGGACGTATCCTTCTCCTATTTCATTGCGCAAGTCTTTTCCAATCCAATACTTGCCATGACGGTCCTGCTCACGCTGGGCGTCATCTTTGTCAACGGCTGGACCGACGCGCCAAACGCCATCGCAACCTGCGTGACGACGCGTTGCCTGCCCCCCAAGACCGCGATCATCATGAGCGCCATCTTCAACTTCCTCGGCGTGTTCATCATGACGCACATCAACGCGAGCGTCGCCTCGACCATCTCCAACATGGTCGACTTCGGCACCAACACGCAGATCGCCCTGATCGCACTGTGCGCCGCGCTCTTCTCGATCGTCGTGTATTCCGTGGGAGCGAGTGTTTTTGGCATCCCCACCAGCGAAAGCCATAGCCTCATCGCCGGCCTCACCGGCGCCGCAATCGCGCTGGGCGGCGCCGACGGCGTCAATATGAACGAATGGGTCAAGGTCCTGTACGGCCTCGTGCTCTCCCTCGTCCTGGGCTTTGCCATGGGCTGGATCGTGTGCAAGATCGTGACTCTGCTCTTCGCCGCGACCGACCGGCGCAAGTCGAACACCTTCTTCCGCTGGGCTCAAATCGCCGGCGCCGCGGGCATGAGCTTCATGCACGGCGCGCAGGACGGCCAGAAGTTCATCGGCGTCCTCTTCCTCGGCGTCGCGTTCTGCAACGGCCAATCCTCCGTCGAGAACATGATGATCCCCGTGTGGCTCATGCTGCTGTGCTCCATCGTCATGGGCGTGGGCACCAGCGTCGGTGGCGAGAAGATCATCAAGTCCGTCGGCATGGACATGGTCAAGCTCGAGAAATATCAGGGCTTCTCCGCCGACCTCTCGAGCTCGCTGTGCCTCCTGCTGGCCACCCTCACCGGCATTCCGGTGTCCACCACGCACGTGAAGACGACCGCCATCATGGGCGTGGGCGCGGTCAAGCGCGTCTCCGCCATCAACTTCGGCGTCGTCAAGGACATGCTGCTCACCTGGATTTTCACGTTCCCCGGGTGCGGCATCATCAGCTTCCTGATGGCAAAACTCTTCCTGTTGTTCATCTAGCCAGACTAGTCAGCCGGTTCGCATCACTTGCGCCCACAACCCTTGAAAGGACCCATCATGGCCAAGAAAAACGAAGCCTTCTATTTCGATAGCTTTGCCGCCGCCGCTGAGCTCGCCTGCAAGGCGTCTCAGAAGCTCGACGAGACCATGCGCCATTTCGACCCCGCCAAAATCGAAGAGGCCGTCGCCGAGATGCACGAGATCGAGCAGGAGGCCGACGAGATCGTTCATGCCGTCAACGACGCCCTCATCACCGCCTTCATCACCCCCATCGAGCGCGAGGACATCGCGACGCTCAGCAACAGCATCGACGTTGTGATCGACCGCATCGAGGGCGTTCTGCATCGCCTGTACTTCACCAACATCCAGGAGATCCACCCCGACGCGCTCGAGATGTCCGCCAAGGTCATGCGCGCGACCGAGCAGATGCACGACCTCGTGCTCGAGCTGCCCCAGTTCAAGCGCTCTAAGAGCCTGCGCGAGCACGTCATCACGGTGAACACGATCGAGAGCGAGTGCGACGACCTCTATATTGCCGCCATGCGCAAGCTCCACACCAGCGATTACGACTCCCTCACGATCATCTCCTGGCGCGATGTCTACACCTTCCTTGAGTTCTGCGCCGACTCCTGCGAGTTCGTCGCCGACACCGTCGAGTCCATCGTCATGAAGAACAGCTAAGGGATCATACCCCCACGCCCCCCATGGTCCCCGAAGGGGGCCGTGGCACATCTTGCGCTCGGCTCCGCCGCGTTTGGAACACTGCGCACATGTGCCACGGCTTCTTTCGGGGATTCTTGTTTAGCAGCTCCGTGTCGCACGCGCGGGCATTTTCCGACTCGTCCACACATGCCAGGCGTCCCCATCCCCTCGCCCTCGTAAAGATCGGGCGCGCAAAGATCAGACATGCAAGACGCTCAGAATTACCCTCGGTGTCAACTCATGCGAGGCCGCGAAGGGCAACCCATCGGCGCCCAGACGCTCAAAACTGCCCTCAGCTTCATCCATTGCCGCAAATCGCAAGCATACAATGACTAATTTTGCACCCGTCCCCAAATTAGTCCCCAAATTAATCAAAAAGAATGGCGGCCCGAGCGCACAGCTCGGACCGCCATGTTGCGCCTATGGCAGGCAATATGATCGGTTAGTCCAGATCGTCGGCGCCGAAGTTGGGCAGCGGGGCAAACGGATCGGCAACGGGCATCGGCTCGGGGGCAGGAGCCGGGGCGGGCATCGCCACAGGCTCGGAACCGGTGGGGGTGCTCACGAGAAGATCAGCCGGGAACTCATTCTGGGCGTCGTCCATGAAGTGCTGGATGAGCTTGATGTACTCGGCCTTGAACTCCTCACGGGAAGCCTTGAGGCGATCGATCTCGGCGAGCTCGTTCTGCTTCTCAGCGAGGGCCTGACGGATGACCTCACGGGCCTTCGCATCTGCCTCGGAGCGGATGCGATCGGCGTTCTCGCGAGCCTCGGCCACGATGTTGTCCGCAGACTGCTGCGCGGCGATCAGGGCGGCGGAAATCTGGCTGGCGGTCGCCGTGTACTCAGGGCTCGCAGCGGGCGCGGGAGCCGGAGCAGGCGCGGGCGCGGCCATCTGAGCCTGGGCCGCCTGAGCGGAGGCGAGCTGCTGCTCGGTGTCGGTCAGGCGGGTCTTGAGGTCGACAATCTTGTTAAGCATGGCGTCGACCTCGGCGGCGAGGCGCTCGAGGAACACATCGACCTCAGCGGGGTCGTAACCACGCTTGGCCTCGGAGAAGGTCTGGGCCTGAATGTCTGCAGGAGTAATGGCCATAAGTCAATCCTTTCATACGCGAGGGCGCCACATGAGCGCTCGACTCGGCGTCAATCCTTACAATAGTACCCTTATGACGAGAGTTTCGAGCATATTCAACACAAGTATCGCAAGTACCGGAGACCAGTCGATGCCACCCATGGGCGGCAGGAAGCGGCGGAACAAGTTGAGATACGGCCCGACGATGCTTTGCAAAACCATCCCGATGTCTTCAAGCAGGCTGCCGCTCCTGATGGGAAACCAGGTGAGCAGGCAATATGCCAAAACGAGGAAGCTGTAGAAATCAATAAGGGTCTTAACGACCTGGATAATGGCGTAACTGTTAATGGCTAGCACGTGAAGCGACTCCTACTGCTTGAGGTAGCCGTCTTTGCGGAGCTTGGCGAGGTCGGTGTCTTTGACCTCACAGCCCTGCGGCAACACCATGAACACGCGATCCCCGACCTCGCGCACGCTGGCGCCGAGACCGCACGCGAAGCCATAGCTGAAGTCGAGCACGCGCTTGGCCACCTCGGTGCGCACACCGGCGAACACCAAAGCGACCGGCTGGCGGGTACGCACGCGGCGCACGACCGTCTCGATGTCGTCGTAGCTCTCGGGGCGCAGCACGTAAACGGGGAGCTGAGGGGTGCCCTCGAGCACCGCGTTCATGCGGGCCTCGGTGGTCGACGCCGTGGAGGCGGAAGCGGCGACAGCGGAGGAGCGCTGGGCCTGCATCTGCGCATAGCTCGACGGCGTGTCGTAGGCGCCCGGACGATACCCGCCATCGCGGGAGTCGGACGGCGTGTAGGTGGTCGCGTGGCGATCGCCCTCGCTCACCAGCTGGCCGGAACGCGTGTATACCGCGACGGACTCGGCCTCACCGCGGCGTGTCTGGCCGAGCATACCGTTGCCCGGCTCCGCAGGCTCGTACCCACGATAGGAATCCTGAGCGGGCTGACCGTAGCCGGCGGGATAGTCGGCATAGCCACCGTCAACGCCATCGTCGTAATACTCGTCATACGGCTCATCGCCATAGGGCTCAGGTGCGACGTCGCGACCAACCCCGAAGCGGCTTTTGATGTCATCTAAAAAGCTCACGTTGGTACCTCTCTTTAGCGCCGTGTATGGGCGTACCTGCTTATAGTACTGCAAACGATGGGTCAAAGACCACACGCCCTAGGCGAACGATAGTCGAACCTTCGACGAGCGCGGGCTCGAAATCCTCGCTCATCCCGCAGGAAAGCTCATGCAAGGGCAAGCCGCTCACCTGCGAAAGCTCATCGCGCAGCAACCGCAGGCCCTCAAAGCACGACCGAGCCTCGTTCTTATCCCCTCTCGGGGCCATCGTCATAAGCCCCTCGATCTGAATTCCACAAAGACTCTGCAGCTCATCCATGGCGCGGCGCACGTCCTCGGGGGCAAAGCCGCCCTTCGTCTCCTCGCCGCTCACGTTCACCTCGATGAGAACGCGCTGCGGTCCGGCAAGCTCACCGGATGCCATGCGACGCTCGGCCCTCGAGCTCAGCGCCTGGGCGAGATGCAGCGTCCCCACCGAATGCACAAGCTCGACACGACCCAGCACGGCGTTGATCTTGTTCGTCTGCAGATTGCCGATCATGTCGAAGCGGTACGGCTCCAGCCCCTGCACCAGGCCGAGCCCCTCCAGCTTGCGACCGAGCTCCTGCGGCCGGTTCTCCCCGAAGATGCGGTAGCCCGCATGCATGGCGGCGAGCACCTCGGCGACACCGACCGTCTTCGAGACGGCGACGACGGCGACGTCGTCCACGGTTCGCCCGCTCAGGGCCAAGACCGCTTCCATGCGCTCGAGAATCTCCGCACGGCGCTGGGAGATGAAGTCGGCATATGACGGATCCACGGAATCGCTCCTTTCACGACAAGACGGCACACCGCGCACGACACCCACGAAGGCCCGGCGCAAACGGGCCCCCACGGGGAGCACCGGGCGGCGACGCGCAGATGGGCACGGCGCGCGATGCGGCATCCGCTGGCACAAGGCACGACGCGCATGCCCGAGGTCATACTAACGCAAGGGCGCGGCCCCGCGTGGCGGACACCGCACCCTAACGACAATAGCTATGATTGCACCACGATTGGATCGGGGCGCTACTCCACATCCGCGGCGGCGGCGATGAGGGCTGCAAGCGCCTCCCCCACCTCGTCGGGGGCAAGATGAGACACGAACTGCGCATCGCTGGCGGGGTCGAGCGTCACGCCCTCGCCAGAGGGAATGCGCATGTTCTCGAGCTCATCCTCGTCCGCCTCGGCGATGTCGTCGGCGCTCCAACGCTGCCCCGTCAGCAGAAAGACGAGACGGTAGGCGCACTCCATGGAGATGCTCGCGATGCGGTCGAGATAGCGCGACACCATCACCGTGCGGCGGAAGTCGTCCATTTGGGCGTCGTCAGCGACCTCCATCGTCTCGGTGCGGTTGAACACACGGAAGAACTCCTGGTACGCACCGTGAACCGCCTCGTCCTCCTCGGATAGGGTCAGCACCAGCGACAGGTCGTTGTTCACGAGCGCGGCGGCGGTGGTGCCCAGGACCTGGTACACGCTGGCGGCCTCCTCCTCAATGAGGGCGACCATCTGCGGCGGAAACTCGATGTCGTTGTTCACCTTGCGCTTGGCGGCGCGGGCGATGCGGCGAACCTTGTCGCTCATGCGCTGCATGTTGAAGTCGACGTAGATGATCGTCTGCAGCAGGCGGAAATCAGAGGCGACCGGCGACTGCGTGGCGATGAGGTTGTAGCAGACGGCCTCGAGATTGGCGCAGCGGGCATCGATCTTGAGGGTCTTTTTCTGAGCGCGGCGCGCAAGGTCCTTGTCGTCGGTCACGAATGCGGTCACGGCGTCATGAAGCGTCAGGTCGATGGCCTCGAAGATCGAGAGCATCTCATGGCGCGCCTCGATAAGCTGGCGAGAAAACAGTTTGCGCATATGCTGCTCCTAACAGATAGGCAAAGGGGCGATACAGGCGAGCAAAACGAGGGGAATGTGCAATTTTGCACCCGTCCCCAAATTAGGCATTAGCCGAAGCGGCCGGTGATGTAGTCCTCGGTGCGCTTGTCCATGGGCGTGGTGAAGATGGCGTCGGTCTCACCGTACTCGATGAGCGTCGCGGGCTCGCCAGCGACCTCCTGCAAGAAGAACGCCGTGTGATCGGAGATGCGGGCGGCCTGCTGCATGTTGTGGGTGACGATGATGATCGTCATCTCGGGGGCGAGCTCGGCCATGAGGTCCTCGACCTTCTGGACGCTCGTGGGGTCGATGGCCGAGCAGGGCTCGTCCATGAGCAGCACGTCGGGCTGCACCGCGAGCACGCGGGCGATGCACAGGCGCTGCTGTTGGCCGCCGGAAAGCGCCAGGCCGTCCTTGGAGAGCTGGTTGGAGACTTCCTTCCACAGGTTGGCGCGCTTGAGCGATTCCTCGACGATGTCGTCAAGATCGCTCTTGCTTGTGACGCCCTGCAGGCGCGGGCCAAACGCGACGTTCTCGTAGATCGACTTGGGGAACGGGTTGGGCTGCTGGAAGATCATGCCCACGCGGCGGCGCAAGTCGACGGGGTCGACGCCATCGGCGTAGATATCGGAGCCGTCGAGCTCCATCACGCCCTCGTTGCGCGTACCCTCGATCAGGTCGTTCATGCGGTTCATGCAGCGCAAAAACGTCGACTTGCCGCAGCCGGAAGGCCCGATGAACGCAGTGATCTTGTTTTTGGCGATGTTGAGGTTCACGTCGGTGAGCGCGTGGAAGTCGCCGTACCAGAAGTTGAAATCGGAGACGGTGATGGCGCTCAGCTCGGGCGTGGGCGCGTTGCGATAAACAGTCACGAGGGCTCCTTACTTGCTCTTGCGGGAAAGCCAGCGGGCAAACAGGTTGAAAGCGAGGATGATGGCCATGAGCAGCAACGCGGTGCCATATGCGGCGTTCATGTTGATGCCGTCGTTGGCCAGCAGGTACAGGTGGACCGTCATGGGGCGACCGGAATCGAAGGGCGTGATGGGCATGTTGATGGCCTGGCCCATGGTGTAGAGCACGACGGCCGTCTCGCCGATGGCGCGTCCGATGCCGAGCACGATGCCCGTGGCGATGCGGCCGAAAGCCGACGGCAGGACGATCTTGCTCACGACCTGCCACTTGGTTGCACCCAGGCCGTAGGCGCCCCAGCGGATGTAGCGGGGCACGGCGCGAATGGCCTCCTCGGTGGTGCGCATGATGATAGGAAGCATGAGGAGGGCAAGGGCGAGCGCGGCCGACACCATGGAGAGGCCAAAGCCCATGGCCTCGACAAACAGTGCGTAACCAAACAGGCCCATGACGATCGAGGGTACCGACGCAAGCGTATCGGCGGCATAACGGATAACGTTCACCAGCCGGCCCTGCTTGGCGTACTCGGCGAGATACACCGCCGCGAGCACCGCGATAGGCGTGCAGATGAGCATAGCGAGCGCGGTCACATACACCGTCGACACGATGGTGGGCCAGATGCCGCCCTCGGCGTTGACGCCCTCGGGCCAGCCGAAGATGAAGTCGAGCGAGATGTGCGGCAGGCCGTTCACCACGACGTAAGCGATGATAGCGACGAGCACGAGCGTCGTGATGGCGGCGGCGATGCGAAACACGCCGAGCATGATCGCGTTGCTCGCGTTCTTGGAGATGCGCTCCTTCTTCCCGTTGGCGAGCGCGCGCTTGATGCGACGGGCCGAGGACTCCGGGACCTGGGCGCCCATATCAGACGCGACCTCAGGGGTTTCAGAGGCAAAAGGCTGCTGAGACATACCCGATTACCCCTTCCTCTTCTTGGAAAGCAGGCGAACGATGCCCACGAGCGCAGCGGACACGATGAACAGCACGACGCCCATGCCGAACAGAGCCGTGCGGTGCAGGCCGGACGAATAGCTCATGTCGAGCGCGATCTGGCTCGTGAGCGTCGAGACGGGACTCGAGATGGTCTCGGGGATGACGGGGGCGTTGCCCACGACCATAAGCACGGCCATGGTCTCGCCGATCGCGCGGCCCATGCCGAGCACCACGGCGTCCACGATGCCGAGCTTGGCGGCGGGCAGGACGACCTTGTAGATGGTCTGCCACTTGGTGGCGCCCATCGCGAAACTCGCCTCACGGATACCCATGGGGATGGAGTTCAGCGCGTCGATGGTGAGGGTCGTGATGGTGGGCACGATCATGATGGCGAGGACGAACCACGCCGTGAGCGCGCCAAACCCCAAGCCGCCGGTGAGTTCGGCGACGAGCGGGCGAATGACGGCCATGCCGAAGAATCCGTAAATGATCGACGGGATGCCGGCCAGCAGGTCGACCGCGGGGCTGATGAGGGCGCGCACGCGCGCCGAGGCGATCTCGGTGAGATAGACAGCCGTGCCCACGCCGAGGGGCACACCCAAGACTAGCGCGCCCGCGGTCACCAGGGCCGTGCCCGCGGCAAGCGACATGATGCCGTAGTGGCCCTCGGTGGGGGCCCAGGTGAAGCTGAAGAAATTAGCCAGGCCGATGTCGGTGAACACCGGCGCCGCCTGCATGGTCGTGAAGGCGAAGATCAAGATGACCGTGACCACGGCAAGGAAGGCGCAGCCGAAGAACAGGTACTGCAGGCCCTTCTCCTTGAGATAGGTGCTGCGAGACACGAGGGCGAGGTCGCGCTTGCGTGAAGCGGTATCTGCCGAGGTCGGCTCGGCGGCGGGCACTTGAGGCATATTCTGGTCGGTCATGCGGCTCACTCCCCCTTCTTCCCCGGCTCCGTGACGGGAATGAAGCCCGCCTCGCGGATCTGCTCGTCCATATCGTCGGAAAGGACATAGTCGACATAGTCGGCGGATGCGCCCGTGGGCTCGCCCTTCGTGAAGAAATACAGATCACGGGAGATGGGGTACATGCCCGAGGCGATGCTGCCCTCGGAAGGCGCGACGTCGTTGATGCTCAGGGCGCGAACGCTCGTCTGGGCATGCTCGGACTCGACAAACCCCATCGAGATGTACCCGATGGCGCCGCGGGACCGGCTCACGACGTCGCGAACCTGACCGGTTCCGGACAAAACGGCGGCGCGGCGGTCAAACGGGACGCCGTCCATCACGATGGACTTGAACGCCTCGCGCGTGCCGGACGCCTCGTCGCGGTTGACCAGTTGGATGGGGATGTCCTCGCCGCCCACTTCACTCCAGTTGGTGATCTCGCCGGCGTACATGGCGCGCAGCTGCTCGACGGTGAGGTTGCGCACGGGGTTCTCGGTGTTGACGATCACCGCGATGCCGTCGTGGGCGATGGGGATCGTGGTGAGCCCGAGCTGCTGCTCCTCGGCGTTGAGGCCGCGCGAGGATGTGGCGATATCGGCGGTGCCCGTGAAGACCGCTTCGATGCCGGCAGACGAGCCGAGGCCGCTTACCAGCACGCCGATGCCCGTTTCCTCCTTAAAATGCTCGGCTGCCTGCTCCGCGATGGGCAGGCACGTGGTCGAACCGGCAACGGTGATGGAATCCGTCGCGGAACCCGAGCTGCACGAAGTCAAGGCTAATGTTGTCGAAAGGTAAAAAACCGCCGCGATAGCCAGGCGGGTTGCCCGATGCGCACGGGCGGGCGTGGCGCCTCCCCGCTTGGCGATACCCCAGCTTGACTGGGTCGCCGCGCGCAGCGAGGCATGACGTGAACGTCGCACGGAGGGACTCCGATCTCTTCGAGCGATTGACGCGACGCGCGAACGCCACCGGCGCCCGCGCAACATTCGCATATGGTATCAAATTTTTCGCTCACGCCAGCTCACGCAGGGGAAATCCCAACAGCGCACCGCTCTAATCGACCGCATCCCCATCGCTTGCGTCCGCAAGCAGGCGCGCCAGGCCCTCGCCAACCTCGTCGGCGGCGAGCGCGGCGACGTAATGAGCATCGCGCGCCGGGTCGAGCGTCACGCCCTCCCCGGACGGCAGCCGCATGCGCTCGAGTTCATCGTCGTCCACCTCGGCGAGGTCATCTGGGCTCAGGCGCTGGCCCGTGAGCAGGAAGGACACGCGCAACGCGGCGTCGATCGAGATGGCGGCGAGGCGGTCGAGGTACCGAGAGACCATGATGACGCGACGGAAGTCGTCAAGCGCGGAATCGTCGACCGTCTCCTCGGCGCGCATGCGGTTCAACGTGCGGAAAAACCGCTCGTAGTTCTCGTGCACGGATTCATCGAGCTCCGCCAGCTCGTTGAGGGAGCCAAGGTCGTTATCGACCAGAGTCGCAGCCGACGCGCCCAGCACCCGATACACGCAAGCGGCTTCGCGCCGGATCAGGTCGACGAGCTCGGACGGCAGCTCGATATCGCGCGCGGCCTTGTGCCGCGCCGCCCGCGCGATGCGACGCACCTTGTCGCTCATGCGCTGCAGGTTGAAGTTCACGTAGATGATCATCTGGAGCAGCCGGAAGTCGGAGGCGACCGGCGACTGAGTGGCGATGAGGTTGTAACACACAGCCTCGAGGTTGGCGCTGCGCGCATCGATGTGCTCCATCGAGCGTTGCGCCTTCTTTCCCAAAGAGGGGTTATCGAGCACAAACGCCTGCACTGCGTCGTGCAGGGACAAATCGATGGCCTCGAAGATCGAGAGCATCTCGTGACGAGCTTCGACAAGCTGATGGGAGAAGAGCGAGCGCATGAGGGTCCTTTTCGACGGTGCCTTTACACCTCGCTAGTCTAGCCTCGGCCCCACACGCAGCGCGTAAACGCAATGTCAGGGAAATGAAAGGGCTACCCTGCGGGACACCGTTACCTGTCGCGATGCCAAGGACGTTAGCCACCGAAGCCAAGGAGGGTACCCGTCGCGATGCCAAGGAGGGTACTATTGTCGAAAAGACAAGCCATTAGAAGCCGATTTTTCGACAATAGTACCCTCCATCTGCTTGAGATCCGGACACCTCAGCGGAATGATGCGTAAAAGCGCGGAACGGAAGGGCGCGGGCACATTCCAAGCCGTCAGGCTAGGCGATGACCGCGACGGCGGCATGACGGCCACAGGTGCCGTTCTCGACTCGATAGGAGAAGAAGCGGTCGTTATCGCGGACGGTGGACAGACCGGGGTCGCAGATGTTCGCGGCGGGGACACCAACCTCGACAAGTGCCTGGACGATCGCGCGGCCCAGATCGAGCAGGCGCGTCGTCCCGGCAAGATGCCAGCCAAACCGGGCGTCAAACCGCTCGATGAGCTCCTCGGAGACCTCGTACTCATCGCCTAAGATATGCGGCCCGATGTAGGCCCTAATCTCGTCGGGGGCGCACGCCGTCTCATCCATGAGGACGCGCGCGGCCTGCCCCGCGATACGGGCGTACGTGCCCTTCCAACCGGAATGGATCACGGCAAAGCCCGAAGGGCACGTGAGAATGACGGGAACGCAGTCTGCGAAGCACAGCATCACCGGGACGACCGGGGCGCAGCACACGATGGCGTCGGCCCCCTGCGAAATCTCTGCGCGCACACGGTCGAGCTCAGCGGGGTCTGCCGAGCGAACGACGGCCACGTGATCGCCGTGCACCTGGTTGGGAACGAGCAACCTGCCCGCCAAGGGCTCCGCACCCATCACGGCGAGAGCGCGTCGGCGGTTTTCCTCCACTGCCAGCGGGTCGTCGCCCACATGCGAACCGAGATTGAGCGACGCATAGGGTGAAGCGGACACCCCGCCCATACGCTCCGTGAACCCAAAACGAACATCGCCGTCGCGCCCGCCCACGAGCGCCACCCCATCAACCACAACGCGTTCCATAACAGCATCCCCCATATCGAAAACCCGTCCCAAGCAAGAAACACCGCCACCCCCCACCTTACGCGTGAGAGCTGCGAAGCCCCAAGCTTCCGACACCTTCTAATTCTCTGCCACGTTAACGCGAGGAGGGGTCCGGCACTTGCCTAAGCAAACATTCCGCAGCCGCCGAGCTTTGCTCGGCGAGCGAGGACGTTTGCGTGGCAAGTGCCGGACCCCTCCGACAAGTCACGTGGACGAATTAGAAGTTGCCGCGCTTGAGGAAGTCAGGGAGCTCGAACTGATCGTTGCCAAAGTTCGGGAGCTCCGTGCCGCCGATGTTGCGGGTGGCGGCGGGAGCTGCGGACGCAGGCTCGGAAGCGCGCTCGGAGCGGGGGCTCTTGGAGGCGGCGAACAGCTCATCCTGACGGTTGACGTTGGAATCGGAGAAGCCCGTGGCGATGACGGTGATGCGCACCTGATCGCCCAGGGACTCGTCCACAACGGTACCGAAGATGATGTTGGCGTCCGGGTCGACCGCGTTGGCGACGAGGTCGGCGGCGTCGTTGATCTCCTGGATACCGAGGTCCTTGGAGCCGGCGATGGAGAGCAGAACGCGCGTGGCGCCATCGACGGAGCTCTCGAGCAGCGGGCTGGAGATGGCCTGCTGGGCGGCGTCGACGGCACGGGTGTCACCGGAGGCGACGCCGATGCCCATCATGGCGGTGCCGGCCTGCTTCATGATGGTTTTGACATCGGCGAAGTCGAGGTTGATGACGCCGGGGACCGTGATGAGGTCGGTGATGCCCTGGGTGCCCTGGGAAAGGACGCCGTCGGCCGTGGTGAAGGCCTCGAGCATGGTGGTCTTCTTCTCGGCGATGTCGAGCAGGCGGTCGTTGGGGATGACGATCATGGTGTCGACGGATTCGGCGAGCGTCTTGATGCCCTCCTCGGCGGAGTTCTTGCGCTTGCGGCCCTCGAAGGTGAAGGGCTTGGTCACGACGGCGACGGTCAGCGCGCCCACGTCGTTCATGGCGATGTCGGCGACGATCGGAGCGGCGCCGGTACCGGTGCCACCGCCCTCGCCGCAGGTGATGAAGACCATGTCGGCGCCGGCGAGAGCCTCGGCGATGTCATCACGGCTCTCCTCGGCGGCCTTACGGCCGACCTCGGGGTTGGCGCCGGCACCCAGACCGCGGGTGATGTCGGTACCGATGTGAACCTTGATATCGGCGTCGGAGATGGCGAGGGCCTGGGCGTCCGTGTTGATGGCGACGAACTCAACGCCACGGATGCCCTCCTCGATCATGCGGTTCACGGCGTTCGTGCCGCCACCGCCCACGCCGACGACCTTGATGACAGCAAGGTAGTTGTTGATCTCGTTCTCGTGCATGTGCGGTCCTTTCGAACGCTATGTTGCAAGCCTCTAGGCGAAACGTCGCGACGTTAACCTTCAACTAGAGATTAAAAGTCAAGGTAAACCGTGCTATGTTTGCACAAAAGTCAGTCCCAAGTCAAACCGACCTGCGCATATTGTGAAGTATACGGCATTTCCGCAGGTATTCTCAAAATGCTTTCGGCGGAGTGCAGTTCCCCACCTCATGGACGGCAAAAACGCGCGCACCGACCTAGTGCGGCGCCGAGCGGAACGTATAGGCGCCGGGCTCGCGAACGTTGATGAACGTCACGCCGACCTCCTGCTCGATGAGCTTGGTGATCACGCGCTCCTTCTCGACGATGTGCTCGGGCTCTCCGAGCGAGACCTCGACACCGGATTCGAGATTTGCCGAGATCGCCTCGACCGACGCGATCGAGAGGCTCTTGATCGTCGCCGTGAATTCCGGCGAGAACCCATTCGCATATTCCAAGCCCGCCAAGACGACCTTGGACGACACGGACTCGCCGCTCTTTGGGGAGATGTCGCTGGGAACGTCGGTGAACAGCAGGCAGCCGGCGTCTTGGGCCATGCGCAGCGCCGCCTCCTGGCTGGACAGCAGCGTGGCCCCCTCGGGAACCGAACCATCCTCGTTAAGGGCGACCTCGTTGCCCTCCGCATCCACGGCGACCACCAGCGTGACGGGCGCGATCCACGTGCCGTCGTCACCGATTGCCCAAGCGAGCTCGTCGGCGGTGATGTAGGCGATGGCCTTCATCTGACGCTCGACCGGCGTGATGATCAGGGTGTGCGGCCACCCCTTCTCGATCGACACGCCCTTGACCCACGGGCTGGCGGAAAGGCCGCTCAAAATGGCATCCTCATTGACGTTGAGCAGTGTCGTGCCCTCAGGCACTTCGACCAGGGCCTGGGCGGTGGCCTGCTCGACGTGATCGCTGCCGTTGACCTTGATGTCGGTGGCAGCAAGAAGGGACGAATTGACGATGAGCACGGCGGCGAGCGCCACGGCAAGGGCCGCGCCCGCGCCCACAAACACCGCGGCGCGACTCGGCTTGGGGATATGAAGGCCCGCGAACAGCTTGGCGAACATGCGGCCCACAGCGCCCAACGCGCTCGCGATCGGGCGCAAGAACGCGGGAACCCCGCGTTTAGCCGCCTTGGCGCCGGGCGCCTTCACGCCGGGCATCGAGTTTTTGGGGCCGGCGGCGATACGGCGGGACTGAGATGCGCCCGCCGCCTTGGCAGAAACCTTGCCCGCCGCAGCGCGAACGGCCGGCGACTTGACCACAGAGGCCTTGCCCGCAGCCGCGCGGACCGCAGGGGACTTGACCGACGAGACCGCGCCCTGCGCGCGCCCCGGCATGGAGATCTTCTTTTTTGCAGGCGCTTTTGGAGCCGCGACCTTTCCACGCGACACGGGCGCAGACGGCCGCGACGACCGCTTTGGGCCGGCCGACGCCTTGGGGGCGGCGGAAGCACGGCGATAGGTTGGCTTGGGCGCCTTAGAAGCCGAGGAACTTGACTTCTGGTTGAAGCTCGACGCCATACCTCTCCCTCACCGTCTTGTGGATGTGCCTCATGACCGCGGCGACGTCCTCCGCGGTCGCCGCATGTTTGTTCACGATGAAATTCGCGTGCACCTCGGAAACTTGCGCGCCGCCCGCAGAGTAGCCCTTGAGGCCGGACTCCTCGATCATGGCGCCCACGGCGCGGTCGGCGGGATTGCGGAACACCGATCCGCAGGAGGGAACGCCCAGCGGCTGCGTGCGACGACGGCGCGTGAGCGAACGCTCCATGCGGGCGCGAATCTCGTCTTTTGAACCCGGGACGAGCTCGAGGGTGACCTCGAGGATGATCTCATCGTGAGGCAGACTGCACTCACGGTAGGACCAGACGACCTCGTCGCGACCATAGTGGCGAATGCCCTCGCCGGGCTTATAGGTGACCACGTCCTGCACGAGCGAGCCGATCCACTCGGTGCGAGAGCCGGCGTTCATCGAGATGGCACCGCCCACGGTGCCGGGGATGCCCACGGCGAACTCAAGCCCCGTGAGCTCGCGGGAGAGCGCCTCGTTCACCAGGCGCGCGAGGATGGCCCCCGCCCCGACGGTGAGCGTGCAGCCGTCCTCATCGAGCACGAAGCGCGAGAACTCACTGCCGAGCGTTATGACCGCGCCCCGGTAGCCCTCATCTGCCACCAGCAGGTTCGAGCCCTTGCCGATGATGACCCACGGCACGCGCTCGCGCGCGAGCACCTCGATAGTGCGCCGAAGGGAATGGTAGCTATGGCAGGTCACGAACAGGTCGGCCTTGCCGCCGATCCGGTAGCTCGTGTGACGCGCGAGCTTCTCGTTTTCTGTGACATCCGTGTCGATCATGCCCGACAGGGCCATGACCGCGTTGAACACACCCATGGACTAGCGCGCCTCGGACGCGACGTACTCGAGGTACTCCGGCCCGACGGTGGTGACGTCGCCGGCGCCCATCGTGATGAGCAAATCGCCCTCCGACACGACCTCGTCCAGGCAGGCCATAAGCGCCTGGTGGTCGGCCACGTAGCGCACGTCCTTGGACGGATAGACCTCGCGGATCTTGTCGGCGAGCATCTTGCTCGTCACGCCCGGGATGGGCATCTCGCCAGCCGGGAACACATCGATGAGCACGACGGAATCGGCATCGGAGAACGCCTGGGCGAAATCGTCGCACAGCGCCTGGAGACGCGAGTAGCGATGCGGCTGGAACACCACGGCGACCTTTTTGAAATCAAGGGACTTGGCGGCCGCGAGCGTGGCGCGGATCTCGGTGGGATGGTGACCGTAGTCGTCGACGATCATGGCGCCGCGCGTCTCGCCCACGTGCGTGAAACGGCGGCGGGCCCCCTCGAAGGATGAGAGCGCCTCGGCGGCGCGCTCGGTATCCAGGTCGAGCACGTACGCGGACGCGAGCGCCGCGGTGGCGTTGAGCATGTTGTGGCGACCGGGATTGTTCTTGATGGATACCTCGCGCACGGAGCCGTCGGGCAGGGTCACGGAGAAGTCGGTGCCGAAGGTGTGGCTGGAGGCATGGGGCGCGCAGCGCACATCGAAACCCTCCCCCTCGCCATACGTGAGCACGCGGCGGCCACAGGAATGGGCAAGTTCGACCAAGCGCGGGTCCTCACCACAAACGATGACGGTGCCCTCCTCGCCCACCAAGCCCATGAACGTGCAGAAGGTCTGCTCGATCTCGGCGAGCGAGCTGTAATGATCCATGTGGTCGGCCTCGACGTTCGTCACGACGACGACGCTCGGGTCGAGGTAGAGGAATGAGCTGTCGGACTCGTCGGCCTCGACGACGAAGTACTCGCCGGCGCCGTTCTTGCCGTTGGTGCCGTACCCCTCGACGACGCCGCCGATGAGGAAGCTCGGGTCGAGGTCCATGCGGTCGAGCATGGTGGCGATCATGGACGACGTGGTCGTCTTGCCATGCGTACCGGCCGCGGCGACCGTCGTGCGGCCGTAGCCGAGCGCGGAGAGCATCTTGGCGCGGTGCCACACGGGGATACCGAGCTCACGCGCGCGGGCGAGCTCGGGATTGGACTCGGGGATGGCCGTGGAGACCACGACGACGTCGGGATTGACGGCGTCGATGGTCGACGCCTCGTGCCCGACATGCACGTCGATGCCCGCACGGATGAGCTGGCGCACGTACCTGGACGTCTTGAGGTCGGAACCCGTGACGGTGAAACCACGCTCGTGCAGCACCAGGGCGATGCCGCTCATACCCGCGCCGCCGACGCCGATGAAGTGAGCGCTCTTGAAGGTCGGGGCAGTGGTTGCCTCAGGGACTGCAATGGTCGACATGACGTCTCCTCGCGTGTTGATGCGTTTAACCTACCCAGTGTATCACGGTTGTGCGCATCCCAATGAAAGCCCCATGCACGGCGAGGCGACGGCGCTACGGGCGCGCGATGGACTCGAGCTTGTCTGCGAGCGCCTGGGCCGCCTTGTCCTGGGCAAGCCCGCGGGCGGCCTCACGCATGGCGGCGCGGCGAGGCGCATCGCCCAGCAGGCCGAGCAGCTCATCGCGAAACGCGTCGCCGCCGATATCGTCGTCGGCGTAGACGACAGCGGCGCCGACGTCACTCAGCAGGCGCGCATTGGTGGTCTGATGGTCTGCCGTGGCAAACGGGTACGGCACGAGAATCGAGGGGGCGGAAAGCGCGGCAATCTCCGCCACCGAGGAAGCCCCCGCACGGGAGAGCACCAAGTCGGCGGCGGCGATGACGTCACCCATATCGTCGATGTAATCGCGCACGACCCAGCGGGAGCGCTCATCCTCGGTGAGATTCAGCGCCGCGAGGGCGTCTTCGTATCCGCCCTTGCCCGTGGAATGGACCACGTAGAGACCGTCGAGCGCGAGGAGCTCCGACTTCAAGCTGGCGAGGCGCTCGTTCAGGTGCGCGGCGCCGAGCGACCCGCCAAACACGAGCAACATCGTCGCGTCATCGGGGATGCCCAGAGCCTCACGCCCGCGCTCGCGATTTCCCTCGATGACGCTTGTGCGCACGGGGTTGCCGGTGAACTCGATGCGCGTGGTCGCAGCGGCGCGCTCACGCAGGACGGATTCCGCGCTCGGCTGCCCGAGGGCGATGAGGGACGCCAGCTTGGCCGACTGCTTGTTGGCCAAACCCGAGACGGAGTTCTGCTCGTGCAGGGCCACCGGCACGCCGAGCTTGTGCGCGGCGCGGACAAGCGGCAGCTCAAGATATGCGCCGAAGCCTATGGCGACGTCGGGCATGGGAATCTGACCGGCCTTGAACTCACGCACAAGACGGGCCTGCTCCTTCGCGAGGTGCACAAGGGCCGTCGCCAGGGTCCACGGGCGCTGGCGGTCGAACCCCGTGACATGCACCGGGTGGAATGGGAAGCCCGCCTGCGGGACCAAGGTTCCCTCTAGGCGTCGCGCATCGCCGAAGAAGTGCACGGCGTGTCCGCGGTCGCGGAGCTCCTCCGCAAGGGCGAGCGCAGGGTTGACGTGGCCCGCCGTGCCGCCCGCCGCAATGGCAACGATCATCTTCTTGTTATCGGTCATATCGACCCCTTCTCGATTGGCCGGAGCCGCGATCGTATCGTTCATCCCTAGGATAGCGCGACGACGAGCGTGGGGAGGTGCCGCGGACATGAGGGCCCGCGTCGCGCGGGCGCAGGCGATCAGACGCGCGGGACCCCAGATCGACGCGCTCGTATCCGCCCGTCTCGCGGCCGC